>Ga0209697_10000089_pt1 | contig 124954 bp, 113 predicted proteins | sample AliMusrvi5mmetaG_FD_184115 | JGI IMG/M metagenome (GOLD analysis project Ga0209697, IMG submission 184115) | Freshwater lake bacterial and archeal communities from Alinen Mustajarvi, Finland, to study Microbial Dark Matter (Phase II) - Alinen... | ecosystem: Environmental > Aquatic >... | reverse complement strand
CTTCGAGGCACGTCGTTCGCGAACGACTGTGTCGAGGGGAGGGATTTGTGCTTGATCGGTCGAAGTCAACATATCATTTTTAAGAATATGTCGAGTAAAATATCTTTAAGAAAACAACCCAATCGGGTACCAGTGCCATAATTTGAAGGGCCCTCCTTCTGCGACATATTCTGACCAATCTTCCATTATTCCTCGGTCACGCTTGAGCATGGTTTCGGCAAGTTCGTCTATTCCTGCTTGTGACAGTATCGATTTCCCGGCATGTATCCTTTCGAAAAGGCCGTTTCGTAACGCGATAAGCCTTTTGGTCTCATCGGACAGATTTTCTCGGGTTCCGATTTGAGAATCAGAATATGCTTGTGATTTTTCGGATTTTTTCATCAGTACCTTCTCTTTGATTGCAGTGGAATACAAAACGGCTAGAGTCACCCGACTCGATAATTTTGTGCCAGCGAATACGCTTCGCAAGTATCGCGACGGTCTTTGTCGCTGTTGATTCTAAGTCGCTCGTGGTCTTCCTCGGTCACGATAGATTCGCCTCGTTTCAGCGTTTCGACGAGGTCAATCCATTTCTGTTGGTTACCCTTGTTGCCTTTCACTTTCGCTTCCGACGTGAGAGATTGAAGTCTCCTGTCGCTTTTTTCCTTTCCTGGAGCTCTTTTACCCATTTTTCCTCCTTATGTCGTTTTCAATTGATGAAAGTGTCGCGATATGGATGTTTTCAGCCCACCAATCGCTGACGGTGCACGCTGATGTTCATTACATGACATGATAGGTCTTAGCGAGAAAAATAGCCCGGCTTGACCTTTCAGCTGTCTTTTCGGCATTTATCGCATGTCGATCGAAATCCTCCCTGGTTACGAGGGATTCGCCGTTTTTCAGCTTTTCGATGAGCTCGAGCCACAAGTCGTTGGTTTCCGGAGAGGGTTTAACGAGCAGTCTTCCCTCGCATTTGACTTGGTTTGAGATTTTCTTCGGCATGATATTGTCTCCTGGTTTCTCTTTCTGGGTTGAAGTCGGTTTCTGTCTACGACCATGACTCTTTCCCTTCGTGCTATCCCTGGAATCCCGCATAGCCCGTTGTTCGGAAGGGGTACAGGAATTCAGAAGGAGAGCATGATTGAATTCTCCGACGGTTCCCTTCTTCTTTTTCGTCGAGAAGGCGTTTCTTTTTGATCCATATCGCTTGGTATAAGCCATGGAATCTCCCGGTTTGTTAAAGTAAGATGACTTCGTATGACACCGATTTTTTATCATGAAAGGGAATATCGTGCAAGGACTTCACGATTGTCGATTTTTCCCGTAGGATAGGGGTATGAAGACCCACTGGGAGGACCGGATCCGAAACGTGATCATCGAACTGCAAAAGGAAGGAACCCTTCCTTCTTTTGATATGCCGGAAATCCGGGTCGAATGGACCCGTGATGAGCGGAACGGGGAATTCGCGACCAATGTCGCGCTCGCGCTTTCCAAATCGGCCAAGATACCTCCGATGGAACTGGCCAAACTGATCGTTGCGAAACTCGGAACGGATTCGGACGGGACGATCGAGATCGCGATGCCTGGATATATCAATATCACGCTTCCGCAAACTGCCCTTACGTCTGTGATCAGTGAGATCGTCGGAAGTGGGGGACACTATGGTGACAGTCTGATCGGGGAGGGGACGAACGTGAACAACGAGTTCATCTCGGCGAATCCGACGGGGCCGATGCATCTTGGGAACGGACGTGGCGGATTCTTCGGCGATACGCTTTCGAGCGTACTGCGCAAGGTCGGTTATTCGGTGACGAGCGAATATTATGTGAATGATGGCGGTGGACAGGTGTTGAAGCTCGGGCACAGCGTTCTTCGTGATGCGGAGGCGGTTTATGGAGGGGAATATATCGACGAGGTCCGGAAGGCGCTTTCGATCGGAGACGAACCAAATGCTGATGACACACGGGTACGCAAGGTCGGTGAGGTGGCTGCGTCGTTCGTTCTCGAAACGTATATCAAGAAGACGCTTGATGAGAAGATGCGTATCGCCTTCGATTCGTTCGTTTCGGAACGGACGGATATCATCGAGAAAGGACTTCCGGAACGTGCAATCGCGATATTTGGAGACAAGGGACTGACGTATGAACAAGACGAAGCGTTCTTTCTTCGTACGACCGATTTTGGAGACGACAAGGATCGGGCGCTTTTGAAAGCGGACGGTGAGCGGACGTATTTCGCATCGGACTGTGGAAATATGCTTTCCAAAATCGAACGTGGTGCGGATAGGCTCATACTGACACTTGGCGCGGATCATCATGGATACGTTTCGCGGATTATCGCAGCTGCCCGTGCTCTCGGCTTCTCCGGACGGTTCGATATATTCATTCTGCAGATGGTGCGACTCGTGAAAGACGGTGAAGAAATTCGTATGTCCAAGCGTGCGGGAAACGTGGTGACGATCGACGAGCTTGTCGACCTGGTCGGGCACGATGTGGCACGATTCTTTTTCCTCATGCTTTCGCTCGACACGCATATGAATTTCGACCTCGGACTCGCCGAGGAACGTTCCGAGAAGAACCCGGTCTATTACGTGCAGTATGCGCATGCCCGCCTCTCGAGTATCTTTCGGAAGGCCGAAGAGGCTGATTTGTCGGGCGATGATGCCGATCTGTCCCTCCTGATTCATCCGAAAGAACGGGGATTGTTCCGGGAACTGCTTATGTTTCCAGAGCTTTGCGTCGATATCGCCGAGTCGGGAGCCGTGCATAAATTGCCGCAGTACGCGATCCGGCTCGCGGACCGGTTACATTCCTTCTATGCCGATTGTCGCGTGATCGATGAGGGGGATCCGGACCTTTCCAAGGCGCGTCTCGCTCTCGTGTCGGCGGTTCGGATCGTGCTTGCCGAGACGCTACGCTTGATCGGGGTTTCCGCACCGGAAAAGATGTAGCAGTTATCGTTTCGTATCCATAAAGCCAGGAAAAACAAACGTATGGCACGACCGCTCAAGAAAGATGAAGAGGTGACCCATTTTGCGCTCAAGATAGTCGCTCCGATCCTTACCATATTCATCGTCGCAGCGGTCTCAGATGCCTTCTCACTCGCTCATTGGACCGATTCCTTCGTCCGTGCGAATTTTTGGGAGTATCTGCCATATTGAATTTCCGAGTATGAATCAGCGGACCGTCTTTTTTCTCGTCCGGCATGGCGAAGCGGAACAAAATGTCAGATGTATACTCGACTCCTTCCCCGGCAATCCCACGTTCGGATTGACGGAAGCCGGTCGGGAACAGGTAAGAGAGTCGGCCGAAGAAATTTCGATCGACGGTATCGATCTTCTGTTCGCGTCACCGATGCGGCGGACGCGCGAGACGGCTGAAATTGTTGCTTCGGTATGTGGCGAAACACCGATCATGTTCGATGAACGGCTCCGTGAGACGGATTTCGGGACCTGGAACGGTACGTCGGCGGATGCGTTTTTCGGACCATCGGGAAAATATCATGATCCCTTGTCTCGGTTCGAGGGGAATGCGGACGAGGGTCTTGAGGGGTATGTCTTTCTTCGTATGCGCCTGGTCCATTTTCTGTCGGATATCCTGATTGAAAACGAGGGGAAGCGGATTGTCATTGTCTCGCACGGCGATCCGATCGAACAATTGCGTGGAATCTTGACCAAAGAGGTCGTCGAGTCGGCTGCTGTCGGCTGGTATCCGAAAAAGGGATCGGTGACGAAAATCGAAGTCCCTCTCGGATTCCGTGAAATCATGATTGCCCGCGAACCGCTCTTGCATTAGGGCAGGGCTGTCTATTGTCTCTGTCTTTTCGATATTTTATACTGGTTTGTATGAGGGAAATCCATCGTGAACGTATCGAAGTGCATGTCGCAGGAATCTGTCTCCGAGAAACGGAAGACGGTATTTCGGTATTGATTGCGAAACGGCGTGAGACACGGACACTCTATCCGGGATTATGGGAATGTGGTGGAGGACAGGTACATGCCGGCGAGAATTTCGAAGAGGCGATCGCGCGCCAGATGCGTGAGGAGCTGGGAATCATCATCGAAGAGGCTCGTCCGTTTTCTACATACGAAATCGTCGTTTCAGACCTATCGCAAGGGAAAATACCCGGTCTCAAGTTTGTCTGTTTCTGGAAAGAGTATGTGAACGGCGGGACGGAGCCGACATGTGACGGACGGGAACACTCCGAGTGTCGTTGGCAATCGGTCGATGATCTTTCCGAATTTGACTTTATCCCCGGAATAAGGGAAGATATAAAGGAAGGTGTGGAGATTTTTTCATGCGAACGGCGGAAAATTCACAATCAATGATGGCGATAACAGAGCCTGTCTGCAATGCTTTCGAATAGCGATGCCGGCGGGATATCACTCCGGAGCCCCGAAACGATATCGGAGCACGCCTCGGAAAGAAACGTCACGGCGATTAAGCATCGAGGGCGCTATCAGCCTTCGCTAAAGCTCCGGTTTGACGAAGTAGAATCCGACGGGTTGGCCCGTAACAGCTATGAATGAAGGTGAGAGTCCTCTTGATTATTGAATCATGGGATTTGGCTCTTGCGAAGCGAAGGTGGTACCACGGTTTTTCCGTCCTTCCCTGTTTTCGGGGAGGGATTTTTGTTTATAAATTGCCATACTGTCATATGAATAGGCGTGAATCGATACAATTGAATGAAAATTCACCCGCTTCATTTGAGATGATGAAGATTCCTGAGATAACCTCAGCGGTCGAATGGGGTGCCCAGCTTTTTTCGCTTTTATTGGCGATAGAGAATTCAGGAACGGACGTGTCTGATGATTCGTTGGCCCGTGAACGGGTGAAAATCTTGGAGACCCGTCCGAATGTCTCGGAAATATTGAATGGGTTGAATGAAATCATTGCACTCGGTGCGGATGAGGAGTCTTTGTATAATCTCGCCCTTGCATACGGTCATCCGGAAAGAATGGACGACGCGATTCTTTTCGAGGAAAAAAATAAGCCTAACATACCCGATCCGTTCGAGCTCGGACGACAGTTTCTTGCCCTGTTGAAGTCTTTTGATGAGGAGTTTTCCGAAACTGCCGAAGCAAAGAAAATACATGATGTATTGGATTCGGATGTGGCTGAGCGCCTGAAAAGAGCGAAGGAGACGGGAAGGCGGATAGGGAAACTCATCGGTTTTTTCATGCCTGATTCCGCGACTACGCACATACGGAAGGTGAATTTTGTCCCGACTGACCCGACGAAAAGGAAAGATACCGGGAGATCGTTTGAGTTCGGAGAGGAACAGATCATACTTTCCCACATCGATAATGCCGCAAATCAGGATCATGAGTTCTTGCACGGTGTCATAAATCCTATCGTTGAAAAGCTGTCCGCGGGACTGACTGAAGATCAAAAGGGAAGAATATCCGAATTGGCGAGCGGGAATCTGAAGAAGGATTACGGTGAGGAATGGTATAGCCTGCTGTGCGAAGAACTTATTCGGACGTATAAGGAACACTTTGAAGCCGGGACAGTGGAACAAGATTATGAGGAGTTCTCTCAGCGAGTTATTTCATTGGAAGATGAGACCTTTCATGAGTATTACTCCAATAATCCCGGTTTTCATGATGCGTGTGTGAAAATCGGTATATCGACAGTCGGGGACTTACGGAAAAATGCCCGGGAATATTTCAATTTTCGTGAGCGTTCCAGACGGAGTCGTTTGGGCGATTTGATCCTTACCGTGTATGAAGAATATTCGAGCCGCCAGGACAAGCGGGAGGTGAATTTCGAGCGGTTCTTGCTGGAGCATTTCTCGGAATATTTGGTGCATTGTGATGAAGAAAAATGGAGAAGAGGAAGGGGTGAAGAGGGGGTAATGGGAGCAAAGGGGTTGGAATAAAAGGGAGAAAAAAGGGGGGGTAAGGGGATGGGAAAGAGAAAAAGGGTTGGGAATTGAAACGAGATATGTAGGGAGAGAGAGAAAAAATGAACGAAATGGTATATATAGATTATGATCAAACCGGAAAGAAAACCGTATGGGTATCGGGAGTTGCTTGCCTACAAGAAGGCCGAGGAATTGCAGTATGCCTGTACGGAATTGACACATACGTTTCCGAGAGCGAAGACCCTGATCGCACTTGCTGACCAGATGGATCGGTCGGCACGGTCGGTGAAGCAGAATATAGTCGAGGGTTGGAAACGGAACACGACGAAGGAGTATTATGATTTTCTCGGATTTTCGATCGGGGCGAATACGGAGCTGGAGGAAGACTGCGATGATATCTGGAAGGGTATGTATCCTGAGCTATTGAGAGAAAAGGGTGTAATGGGAGAAAGGGGAGTAAAGGGAGTTGAAGAAAGAAACTTGGAACAAAAGGGTGAAATGGGAGTTGAAGAAAAGGGAATAAGGGGACAAGAGGAACGGGGAGGGTTCGATATTGAGAAACTGAAATTCTATCCGTTGGACCCGGGACTGCCGAGGGTGGTACGATTGAAGTTGCGGTGCAAGGAACTGAACTATCTTCTCGACCGGTTGCAGAAATCTCTGCTTGAAAAAATGAAAGAAGAGGAGACCCTTCCATATAAGGACAAACGGTTTCTAGCAAAGGATGAAAAACGAAAGGAAGAAAATTTTGATGAGAAAATACGCCGTGAATATGGATTGAAGCGTCTTGAAAACGGACAGGTCGTGAAAGACAATGAATTATAAAAATATCAATATTTCCATTTCGCTCATTATCCCCGTACACCCCTTACGCCCTTTCCCCCCATTAACCCCATTTGTCTTATGTCATTCAAGAAAATAGACTCGAAATCCGATTTCCCGAAGATGGAGGAAGAGATTCTTGCCTATTGGGACGCGAACGACATCTTCAAAAAGTCCGTCGAGAAGGATGCGCCGAAGGGTGACTTCGTGTTTTACGAAGGTCCGCCGACGGCCAATGGCAAACCGGGACTGCATCACGTGCTCGCCCGGTCGTTCAAGGACGCCATCCCGCGCTACAAGACGATGAAGGGGTATCGGGTGAATCGCAAGGCCGGATGGGACACACACGGACTCCCGGTCGAGTTGCAGGTGGAGAAGGCACTCGGACTTCGCAACAAGCAGGATATCGAGAATATCGTGCCGGGTGATGCGCGGGCGAGCGTTATCGAGTTCAACAGGAAATGCAAGGAATCGGTATGGGAATATCGCGACCTCTGGGAGAAGCTCACGAAGCGGATGGGGTATTGGGTAGATATGGAACATCCGTATGTCACCTATGAGGACAGCTATATCGAATCGGTCTGGTGGCAGTTCGCGCAGATTGCGGGACTCAAGGATGAGACTGGCGAGTCACTTCTTTATCGCGGTCACAAGGTCGTGCCGTATTGCTATCGATGCGGGACAGCGCTTTCGTCGCACGAGGTCGCACAGGGGTACAAGGAAGTGAAGGATAATTCGGTCTATGTGAAGTTCAAGGTGAAGCCGGGACAGAAGATCTGTGATTTCGTTACGGACGATAATACCTATCTTATTGCTTGGACAACAACGCCATGGACGCTTCCGGGGAATGTGGCCTTAGCTGTAAATACTGAAATCGAATATGTATTGATACACAAGGAAGGTGAAGGCGGATCTTTCACTGTGACAGGAAAGGATCATGAAGCGAAATCTCACTTTTCTGCTGGATCATATATCCTTGCAAAGGAAATTTTTTGGCGGAATATGAATTCAAATGCAGGTCTTTCGGTGAGCCTGCTTGTTGGCGAAAATGCCGCCGAAAACGACCGTGAGATTATCGGTGGTATAACGTGTGATGAATTTCTGGTGAAGCATGGAATATCCGTGCTGAGCGGTTCTGATTTAGTGGGAAAATATTATGAGCCATTATTCGCGGTCTCAGAAAATATTTTGGGTTTCATATGTAAAGTCGTCTCTGATGAGGTTGATGGCAATCATTTCATAACGACCGATACGGGAACGGGCATTGTTCATATCGCGCCGGCGTTCGGAGAGGACGATGCGAATGTCGCGCGGGAAAACGAACTCCCGACGTTGCATACGGTCGATCTTGAGGGGAAGATGAAGGAGGGGTTTCCGGGTGCCGGAATTCCGGTCAAGAAACTCAATGACAAGAATCGCAGTGCGGTCGATGATCTTATTATCGCGGATTTGACTGAGCGCGGGCTTCTTTTCAAAGAAGAGTCATACGCACATGAGTACCCGCATTGCTGGCGATGCGAGACACCGCTCATTTATTATGCGAAGCCGTCGTGGTTCATTGGGATGAGCACGGTCCGCGAGGAACTTGTGAACAATGCCGAGGCGATATCGTGGGTACCGGAGCATATCAAGGAAGGTCGCTTTGGGGAGTGGCTTCGGGGAGCGAAGGATTGGGCGATCTCGCGCGAGCGGTATTGGGGGACGCCGATTCCGGTGTGGGAATGTGATGATTGCGGACGTCGAACCGTTATCTCGTCCCGTTCGGAACTCGTATCGTTTGCTGGTTCCGTACCGGATGATTTGCATAAACCCTATATCGACGAAGTTGAATGGGTCTGCGAGTGTGGTAAAGGAACGATGAAACGGACGCTGGAAGTGCTCGACGTGTGGTTCGACTCCGGGGCGATGCCTTTGGCGCAGTTCGGATATCCGGAGGGCGCGAGCGGCGAGGAGAAGGAAAAGATCGGCGAAGGGAACTATTTCCCGGCCGACTATATCAGCGAGGCGATCGACCAGACACGTGGGTGGTTCTATACGCTGCATGCGATCGCGACGCTTCTTCGCAAGGCGGGGACGGTCCGGGAGGGGATCGCGTACCGTAACGTCGTCTGTCTGGGACACATCCTCGACTCGAAGGGGAAGAAGATGTCCAAGTCCAAGGGCAACGTCGTCGAGCCGTTCGAGATGTTCGGCAAGTACGGTGCGGACGCGCTGCGCTGGTACCTGTATTCCATCAATCAGCCGGGACTCCCGAAACGCTTCGACGAGAAGGGGATGCGCGACGTGATGAATCGGCTCTTCCGCATGCTGTGGAACTCGTATTCGTTCTTTACAACGTATGCGGCGATCGATGGATGGGATTCTACCGTGACTCGCAAACCGTCGAAGGATATCCTGGACCGATGGATATTGTCCGAGTTGCAGGTGTTGATCCGTGAGGTCGATGAATCGCTTTCGGCGTACGACCTGTATTCGCCGACGGCCAAGATAGAATCGTTCGTAGATGACCTCTCGAACTGGTATATCCGCCGGAATCGCAAGCGTTTCTGGAAGAACGAGAACGACAGCGACAAGGATGATGCCTACGCGACCTTGTATGAAGTGCTTGTCACGCTTTCGAAACTCATGGCTCCGTTTACGCCGTTTATTTCCGAAGAGATCTATCGGAACCTGACCGATGGCGAGTCGGTTCACCTAGCCGCGTGGCCGGAGGCGGATGAGCGTCTGGTTAATGGCAAATTGTTTGAAGAAATGGCAAAGGTCCGAACGGTCATAAGAGAGGGGCTCAAACAGCGCGCAGAGGCAGGTATCAAGGTTCGTCAGCCCCTTCAGACGGTGCAGGTTGGTAACTCGTATTATGATCTGTTCGACAGGAGCGAGAATCGGAACTATCTGATATATGTCGCATGCGAGGAATTGAATGTGAAAGTATTGGGGGTAGACGGTGAAATCGGCGATGAGGATATTGTTCTTGATACAAAGATTAGTCCCGAGCTCGCGCTCGAGGGCGAGGCGCGGGAGATTATCAGGGCGATACAGGAAGGGCGGAAGAAAGCCGGATTCGAGGTGAACGATCGTATCACGCTCGGCATCGTGGGCAAGGAAAAGGTGTTCGATGGGGATATAAAAGAGGGGCTCTCCGGTTTCGGCGACGAGATCGCACACGAGACGCTCGCGACGGAAATCATCCGTGGCGATATCGCGGACGCCGACTATCGCGACACGACCGACATCGAAGGCGAACCGTTCACGTTTTTATTGAAATGCATCAAATAATGGGATTCAAAGGTATGGATGAAATCGTGCAACCACGGAAAGAACGTTCTTCTAAAAAGCTAATGAAGAACTTGATTCCGGAAAATTGTTCGATGTCGAAGTAGGGTGTCTCGGTCTTGATCTTCTTGGATTGTTGTAGGTATTTGATTCGTCCTGCCCTCATCCGTCTCGGAATACCGAGCCACCTTCTCCCAGAGGGAGAAGAGGAATCAGAAACATTACTCCACACTCCTTACTGCTCACTTCTTCCACGTCTATGGAACTCCGACTGACCGCCATCGTGCTGCGCAAACGGGAGATCGGGGAGACCGATCGGCTTTATACGTTCTATACGCGCGAGATGGGCAAGGTGCAGGCCAAGGCCATCGGCGTACGCAAGTCGGCCGCCAAGCTCGCATCCGCGCTTGAGACGCTCTCGCTTTCGGACGTGACGGTCGTGCGGGGGAAGGGGACGGGGCGGGTGGCGGGCGCGACCGTTGAGGAATACTTTCCCGGAATCCGGGAGGACTTCTCGACGCTGTCGCTCGCGCTCGGGACGATCGCGGAATTCGAGGGGATCGTCGGGCTCGAGCAACCTGATCCGACTCTTTTCTCACTTCTCTATGAATATTTGAAGCTACTCGATCACGTCGCCGGAGACACGGAACGGTCGGCCCTTCTGACCGAGGCGTTCTTCGTGAAATTTCTCGACGAGCTCGGGTACCGGATCGAGGCGGAATCGTGCGCAATATCGGGGGAGGCGCTCAATCACGGTGGCCGATGTTTCTTCAGTCCGATGGCGGGAGGCATCGTCCGGGAAGAGCATGCCGGACAAGGGGCTGTTTCGGTCGGCGAGAACGCCGTGAAACTCATCAGGTTGTTCCTTGGGAATCACCTTGGCTCCGTGCTCAAGCTTCGAGCGGGGACCGTTGACGTGGCCGAGGTCGGACGGATACGGAGACTATTCCTCGGATACGTCCTTGGGAAATAGGTTGTTCCCGCTTTCCGTCACCGTCCGCGTTTGATACAATGAAGGAAAGAAAAATACTATGGCACTTCAGGAACTCAATGAGGAAATCCACCGTCATGATTATGAGGGAGAAAAGGATTTCCATACGGCATACGATCCCGGATCCGGACAGGGAACGGGAACCATAACCTTCGGGGATGCCCGGTGGGACACGTCGCAGATTCCGATCCGGGTGACGTTTCTCGACCGATTTCGTGATTTTTCGGCGAAGCACTGGAAATGGTATCTGGTCGGAGCCTTATTCTTGATACTCGGCGGACTCGCTGCCAGTTTCACGTTCCTCCGTTCATCCCTGTTCGCGAACGAACGGGTGACGGAGACGATCGTCGGCCCGACGGACGTCGCCAGCTCGGAAACGGTCTCGTATGCGGTCCATTGGTCGAACGACAATATCCTCGGAGCCAACAGTTTCGAAGTCGATGTCGTCTTTCCTCAGGAATTCAGACCGGATACCTCGGCGGGAGCGTCGATATCCGGGAATACGATCGTGTTTAAGGTGGGTGACGTGAAGGGGCACGCATCCGGTGACGTGAAATTTTCCGGGAAATTCTATGGGACGCGCGGGTCGCTGAGTTATTTTGACGCGTCCGCCCGTTTCTCACCGGTCGGCATTTCCGGACAGTACGAAACGTCGTCCCGTTTCGGCGTCACGATCGTTTCCTCGCCGCTTTCATTCGATCTGATCGCCCCGCAGGAATCCGTTTCCGGCAATGAGGCGGAATACGTCGTTTCTTATCGGAATACTGGCGACGTCACGTTTCAGAATCTCCGACTCAAGCTTACGTATCCCGACGGATTCAAATATACCTGGTCAGACCCAGCGCTCTCGGATGGCGGTTCGGTATGGACGATCGGGACGCTCGCTCCGAATGCGAATGGGCATGTCAATGTGAAAGGGATTCTGACGGGTCCCAACGATCAATCCGAGCGGATGAAGGCCGAGATAGGCATCCTGCAAGGAGACGGGACATTTCTCGGATATGACAGTAAGGAGCAGTCGACCCGTATCGTTGTCTCACCACTTACCATAACCCAAAAAGCGAACGATAAGACCGACTTGTCCGTGAGTCCGGGAGAGAAACTTACGTATCAGATCGACTATTCGAATACCGGCGATATAGGACTTCGGGACGTGATTATCACGATGGATGTGAATGCAAATCTGTTGGACATGAAGCAGTTATCTTTGGATGGCAAAGGATCGTATGACGCGCAGAAAGGGACTATCACCTGGAAGGCGTCCGATATTCCCGGTCTTGCCCGTTTGGAGCCACGACAGGGAGGCTTGATACGGTTTATGGTCCCGGTGCGTACCGATATCGGTTCTGGCAAGGGTATCGTGATTCGGACGACCGCAAAGATCGACAGTCCGGACATCCCGTTCTCGTCGCCCTCGAGCAAGATTGTCACGAGCAACGCACTCGATGTTCGGATCGGGGCCGGTGCCAAGCTTGAAGCTTTAATGGTATATAACGACACCGTTTTCCCTGGGTATGGGCCGATTCCTCCGAAGGTCGGACAGGAGACCGGATATGCGCTCAAACTCCGTGTGACGAATTTCCTGAACGATCTTTCCGGGGTCAAAGTGACGGCGACAATCCCGACGGGTGTCCGGTATACCGGGAAAAAATCGCCTGATGCCGAGTCTGTTTCCTATAATGATCGGACCGGGCAATTCGTGTGGGATATCGGGACGATACAAGGTGGCGGGAAGACGACGCGCGAACTGATCATCCAAGCCGCCCTCGTCCCGGGGCCGAATCTGGTCAATCGGCAACCGGCACTCTTGCAAGATGCGGTGCTCGACGGGACGGATACGTTTACGAAAACTCCGGTGAGTATCCATTCGGGAATAGTGACGACGAGTGCCGTGTCGGGATCCGGAATCCCGTCGGGAGGAGATACGGTCGTACCTTGAATCTCAGCGTGATGCATTTTCAGATACAAAATCGAAACGGACATCGGAGGGGCGTTCTTCATACGCGAACGGGGGACATACACACCCCGTTTTTCATGCCGGATGCGACACGTGCGGCAGTGCGCGGTACGACGACGACCGAAATCGCCGAGGCGGGGATCGGATCGATCGTCGTCAACACCTATCACCTCATGCTCCAGCCAGGCGCGGAGCTGATTCGCAAGGCGGGAGGCATACATCGTTTCATGGGATGGGATGGTCCGATTCTTTCCGATTCAGGCGGGTATCAGGTCTATTCGCTTATTCATCGGAATCCGGAACTGGGGAAGATTACGGAAGAAGGTGCCGAGTTCAGGTCGGTTATCGATGGATCGAAACATCTCTTGACGCCCGAGCATGCGATTGCGATCCAATTCGATCTCGGTGTCGACATGATGGTCGTCTTGGATGATCCTCGTCCGAATGATGCGCCGGAGGGTGAAATTGCAGAAGCCGTCGAACGGACGATCCGGTGGGCGAAGCGGTGTCGTGAGGAATACGATCGACAAATCGCGACGCGAGGTTTGTCGGAAAATGACAGGCCACTCCTGTTCGGGGTCGTTCAGGGCGGAATGTTCATCGAATTGCGGACCCGATGTGCGGAGGGGCTTCGTGAGATCGGTTTTGACGGGTATGGGTTCGGCGGACGGCATATTGATGAGGAGGGAAATTTTCTCGAGGATATCGTGCGTCATACCGCGTCCGTCATCCCCGAAGAAAGCATCCGTTTCGCGCTCGGTATCGGCACGCCCGAGGACATCGTCCGTTGTCACGCACTCGGGTGGGACATGTTCGACTGTGTGATCCCGACGAGGGAAGGGAGGCATGGGAGACTCTTTCTTCGGAAGAAAGGACTGACAACTGACAACGTACAACTGACGACGGGGGATTTTTACGAAACGATCAATATACACAATGAGCGGTTCACGGAGGATTTCACGCCAGTGGATCCGAGCTGTGATTGTCCTCTCTGTACCAATCATACCAGGAGTTATCTGCGACACCTGTTCCGCGTGAACGACCCGCTCGGTAGTCGTCTCGCGTCGGTCCACAACCTCCGTTTCTACGCGAGACTCATGGAAAGACTGCGAATGGAGGTTTGACGACGGTTCCAGACGTCTCATCTCTTGCGTGTTTGGTGATTTTCTGATAGAAACCGTTCAGATGTCCGGAGGCGCCAAAGCGGTCTTCCTTTTAAAAACCGAGATAAAATCCTTTCATAATGGCAAAATCAGATGGAAACAACGGGGCGGGATACATTGTCAATAATCATTTTTCGAATAAGTGTCCGGAAGGAACGTTTCGAAACTGTGACGGATGGTATGTCAGTCATCCTGACCACCCGATAGTGATCGGCGGCTGTGGCGTTTACGTCGATGAGAAGAACGTTCAGCTGCCGTATCTCCGTCTCGCCGGTCTGAATTATCTTCAGGTCGCGAAGTGGCCGGTAGTACTCGACTTCTTTGCGGATAAAGCATATCAACCGATCAAGAAATCCGAAACACGTTATTCGGTAGTCGCGATTTATCCGGGAAGTGATGCATTCGGATCAGCGCTTGCCCGTTCGGCCAAGTGTGTCGGAGTGTATGTTGATCGCGCCGATACGAGAGACGGGAACGAATCGAACTGTTTTCGATTTCGAAATGGTATCGGCAAAGGTGAGCAGACTTTCTCTTTAGAGAAAGGGGAAAAAGGGAAAGTACTCATCGCACTTGGAACAATGTCGGATCTTTCCGATGTTGTGCGGTTCGCTGAAGAGATCGCGGATGCCGGTGGCAAGGTGACGGGTATCGTATGCGTCGTCAACGACACGTTTCCGTTGGCGACGGAATGTTCTCTTCCGGGAAAGAAAGCGGTACCGATCTTCTCGGTCCTGTCCCCGGAAATACCGAAGTATCGGCAGGATGCTCCGCAAGTGGCCGACGCGGTGCGGACCGGTAATATCATCCTAAACCCGTACGAAGCGGATGCATGGAATGAACTTCTGAAATCGATGAAAAAGAGCCGGAAGAAAAAGGAATGAGCCTGCAATGTCTATGCACAAGGAGATGGTGAAGCTTCACCGTCTCCTTTTTATTTTCCTCGCTTTTGACTCCCGACTTGATAAAAGCGGATAAATTAAAAGCCACAGGGTTGTCTGTGACTTTTTAGATGTTCTCGGAGAGTCTAACTCTGAAGCCATTTTTCGGTATCGTTCCATTTTTTCCAGTACTCCCAAAGGTAGTCCTTGAAAGCATCTGGTGATAGGTCGGTGGTGTCCGCGACACTGACTTGGATCGAGATGTACGAAAGTGCAAACTCGATATCAATAGAAATGTCAGTAACGTCGAAATCGACTATGGCCTTTGTTTTCGGGTCAATAAGGTGAAGTACTGTTCCGATATGGATGTGTTCGTAAGCTTCTTTCGAATGTTGCTCTGTATCAGTCGGAAAGAGGAGCGCAAGCAAATCCTCGACAGGATACAGGAATACCGTCTCAAAATAGTCTGTCAGCTCTTTGACGTACTTGCTCGTGTCCTGGTCTCGTAAGTATCTAAGTATTACTTTCAGTGGCTTTCCCATGGTATTAGTCTCCTAATTGTAGTGTGATTTGAAGGGACTTTCGTGTCGCCGTAATGAAAGCATGCCGATCAGATATGGTCAATGGTGGCATTTTGACTTTCGGCTTGAAATGGGGTAGATTTGAAGGGAAAGACAGTGTTCGCGGGCTCTTGAGAGTTGCCAATCCGGGTTTGTTGTCAGCGGTCTTCATTGTCCGTTGTGAGTTGTAAGTTGTGAGTTGAAATTTTATGGCGCAGATCGAAAACCTGATGGACAAGCTGGTTTCGCTTTCGAAGAGGCGCGGGTTCGTGTTTCCAAGTTCGGAGATCTATGGCGGGTTCGCCGCCGTGTATGATTTTGGACCGTACGGGGTTGAGCTTGCGCGTAATATCCGCGAGGCGTGGTGGCAGGCTATGGTGCGCGAGCACGAGAATATCGTGGGTCTCGACAGCGCGATTTTCATGCATCCGAAGGTGTGGGAGGCGTCGGGACATGTCGGCGGGTTCAGCGACCCTTTGGCGGAATGCAAGAAATGTCATTCGCGCGTCCGCGTGGATCATCTCTTGGAAGAAGCAGGCGTGTTCGCCGACGAAAAGATGAGCGAGGAAGAAATCAACGCGCTCTTTTCGGCGAACAAGGACAAAGTCGTGTGTCCCAAGTGCGGGGGGCACGATTTTACCGAGGCGAAGAGTTTCAATCTGCTCGTGAAATCAAACCTTGGGAACTTCACCGGGGACTGGGACAAGGAACCGACGTATTTGCGAGGGGAGACATGTCAGGGTATCTACGTCAATTTCAAGAACGTGCTCGACTCGACCCGCATGAAGGTACCGTTCGGCATCGCGCAGATCGGCAAGGCGTTCCGAAATGAGATCACCGCACGTCAGTTCATCTTCCGCAAGCGTGAGTTCGAGCAGATGGAGATGCAGTTCTTCGTGCATCCTGACACGGCCACGGAATTTTATGAGGAGTGGCGCGCGAAACGGTTTCAATATTATATCGACCTTGGACTCAAGGAAGAAAATTTGCAGTGGCACCAGCACGAGAACCTCGTGTTTTACGCGAAGGCGGCATGGGATATCGAGTACCGGTTCCCGTTCGGATTCAAGGAACTCGAGGGCGTACACAACCGCAGCGACTACGATCTGACCCAGCATTCAAAATTCTCGGGCGTCGATCTCTCCTATCGTGATCCGCAGTCCGGGGAGAAGTATGTCCCATGGATCGTCGAGACGTCCGTCGGCGTCGATCGTACGTTCCTCGCGGTACTCACAGACGCGTATGCTGAGGAGGAAGTGAAGGAAGGCGATACCCGTATCGTGCTCAAGTTCCCCAAGAATCTCGCGCCGGTCAAGGTCGCGGTGTTCCCGCTCCTTCGCAACAAGCCCGAACTCGTGGCCGCGGCACGCGGCATATTCGATTCTATCAAGATCGACTTCGCGACCGAGTACGACGACAACGGCAACGTCGGCAAGCGGTATCGAAGGCAGGACGAGATCGGCACACCGTACTGTGTCACCATAGACTTCGACACCGTCGGCATGGGTGAGGACGCGTCCGAGAAGGATACCGTCACCGTCCGCGACCGCGACACCATGGAACAGATTCGCATCCCGGTTTCCGAACTGCGGGCGTATCTGACGGGGAATCTGAAATAATTCTCTGTGTCATCCCGGGCTTTAGACCGGCGAATGCTCGGTTGACCCGGGATCCAGAAATTAAACTTTGCAGGAGCTGGTTCGTAGCCTGCTCCGTAATGTTCATCATTTTCTTCAATTCAGAATAAACATCAATCGTAAATCATGTGGTCCAGAGTGCTTTCCAAAGGCGGACAGGCAACCCTGAACATGTGAGAAATTTTTCGGTTACCATACAAGTATGAAATTTTCATTTGAGCCGGAAAACTATAGAAAAAAACTCACAGAAGAAATTCTTGAAAAAAGAAAGTCTGGTGACAGCATAGGTGCATACGATGCCTTAAAAGAAGAAGAAAAGAGCCTTGAATATCAAGTTGCTAAAGCAATCACAATAGTGAAGAGAAATGAAAGTGGAGAAAAGACAGAAGAACAAATAGAACGGGAGAGAAAAGAAGTTTTCGCTTATATGGAACAACAAGGTTTTGATGTGATTGACTTATCAAAATCTATTCCTGACGAACTTAACATATTGATTGATAAAACACGCTTGTTTTCGTTAGGCGAACAACTGAAACAATCTTTGCACTTTAAAGAAAAAAAAGAGATTGTCGCAAGATATTTAGATGAAATAACAAACGGAGCATATAGTGATCCAAGAAATATGCATCACGTCGTAGATGCCCAATATGGACGAGGGGTTGGTAAAATAGAAGAACATACAAAGGAAGGACATTCTTATTCTTTTCTATATAAACCTCTAAATTTTGGCTTGAATGGTGAATGTTGGGTAAGTGCTGGTGAATCGGATCAGTATGCAGAAGAAAATCCGCATAAACCTTTAATAATCTTTACACTGAATAATCCTGTTTTTCATAAAATATTACAGGATCAATACGACGAAGACTTAAATCAATACATTGGAAAGGAAATAGTCGAGATTAAAGGAGAAAAATTTTACAGGATAAATGATCATAATGCGGGTATGTTACCTAATGCTATATTAAGCCATTTACCTGTAGAAAATGCAGCTCCATCATGTGGAAGCTATTTTAAATTTAATAATCCTAAACTGTTGAGGGTTCTAAGAGAATACGGATACACTCAAGAAGATAAGTCTGTTTTCACATGGCCTCTTATTGCTAGTTATATAATTGATTTGAGGCACTGGTTCCCGATTAGGTGGCTGAGATTCCCTCTCTGGTGCTAAGATAAGCACAAAATCGACGTTTTATTTATTATAAAGTAAAAATGCTCAATCCGCAGTCACAAATCCCCCTCGCTCCCCCTTCCCGAAAGGGGGAGACATATCTTTCTTCGCTTGTACTGTAATCGATATCTCCCTTTCGAAAAGGGAGTACCGAGTCTTCGAGGGGAGGGATTTGTGCTTGATCGGTCGAAGTCAACATATCATTTTTAAGAATATGTCGAGTAAAATATCTTTAAGAAAACAACCCAATCGGGTACCAGTGCCTGATTTGAAAGATAAAACCATGTTTAAGTTTAACCCTGAGAAAAATATCAAAAAATAATATATTCTCTATAAGGGTAATGCTCCGCGACTCTGCTGCGGATAGGTCGATGTGAAGCGGAGACTGGGTCCCGGGTTAAGCCCGGGATGACGTTGCAGAGGGAGCGCCTCGGGGCTTGCCACGAGAAGCGGTTTATGGCTCGAATGGTCGGAATAACTGTTTGACCGAATGAAAAGTATACAGTATACTATATAGTGTATACTATTGTATGAATTATGGCTTCGAATAAGGAAAAAATACTGGATTACATACGGCAGAGGAAGCAGGTGACGGTTTCGGACCTGCTCGATGTGGTGGATATCGAACGGGCGATGATTCATCGGCACCTGTTGGCATTGGTCGAAGAAGGGCTTATCATGAAGATCGGGTCGGCACCGAAGGTAGTGTATGTTCCCGTCGATATGGAGCATGCCAAGTCGGTTCGGGATACGCCTCTTTTCGATGCGACGACGAAGTCGATCATCCACGAACAATTTTTCCTGGTCACACCGCAAGGGGAGCGATTGGAAGGCATACCCGCATTTGTCCGATGGTGCGGGGACCGGCGGTTCGACGTCACGAAGAAAGCCACGGAATACGTATCACTGTCGAAAAAATACTCGGCCATGCGGAAGGGCGGCCTGTTGGACGGTTCGACGAAATTCCGGAAGACGTTCGGTGATGACGATGTCGTCGACACCGTCTATTACGTTGATTTCTATGCGTGGGAGATTTTCGGGAAAACGAAGCTGGGGCAGTTGCTTCTCTACGCGAAGCAGAGCCAGGACAAGAAGATGATACGGGAACTTGCGGAACGGGTCCGGCCATATGTGGAGCGGGTGATCTCGAAGCATCATATTGAAGCGATCGGATATATACCGCCCACGGTGAAACGGACGGTGCAGCTCATGGATGGGTTGCGGAAAACGGTTCGGAGTCCGCTGCCTGAAGTCGGTTTGGAGAAGATCGTGGGAACGGTGCGAGTGCCACAGAAAACGTTGTCTTCGTTGCAAGATCGCATACAGAATGCCCGAGCGGGTATATTCGTGTCCGATCGGCGGGCGTTCGGTACGGTGCTCCTGATCGATGACGCGGTCGGGTCCGGGGCGACCTTCAACGAGACGGCACGGAAGTTGAAAGAACAGGGCGTCGCGAAAAAAGTAATCTGTCTCTCGGTAGTGGGAAGTTTGAAAGGATTCGATGTTATTAGTGAAGTATAAACGCATCGAATGTTCGCATACGTGAAGAGAATACTATGCAGCCGACGCAGATCGCGATATTCAAGAAGAAAGGGATACGCAAGGCACTTCATGATGGGGAGTGGTGGTTTTCGGTTTCCGATGTCGTATTCGCATTGACGGACTCTTTGAATTCAACGGACTATATCAAGAAAATGAGGCTTAGGGATGCGGAATTGAGCAAAGGGTGGGGACAAATTGTCACCCCCCTTTGGCTGGAAACGGAGGGAGGTCGGCAGAAGGTGAATTGCGCGAATACCGAGGGTATATTCCGTATCATTCAGTCCATCCCGTCGCCGAAGGCGGAGCCGTTCAAACGGTGGCTGGCGAAGGTCGGCTATGAGCGGGTGCAGGAGATCGAAAATCCGGAACTCGCGACGAAACGGACCCGGACGCTCTATAAACTGAAAGGATATCCGGACGAATGGATCGAGAAGCGGATGCGTGGCATCGCGATTCGTGAAGAGCTGACCGACGAATGGCAGAAGCGTGGAGCGAAACGTCCCGATGACTATGAGATTCTTACGGCGGAAATCTCGAAGGCGACGTTTGGGGTGACGCCGACGGAATACAAAAAATTGAAGGGGTTGAAGCGGGAGAATCTCCGGGACCACATGGACGACTTCGAACTCATCTTCACGATGCTCGGCGAGCGATCGACGACGGAGATTCATCGGGTCGAGGATTCAAAGGGCGTCCGGAAATTGAAAAGCGACGCGAAGGCGGGTGGGGCGATCGCTGGTGGGGCGAGGAAGCAGCTCGAGAAACGACTCGGACGATCGGTGGTGACGCGGAAGAATTTCAAGGACGCTGTTAGTAAGAAGAAACTGAAATAATATCGGATTAACCTTGCGGTCATGATGTGATTGTGCCAAGATGAAGTGTTTCCCGTTCCCATTCATTATTCCTTATTCCTTATTTCTAATTCCGCACCGCTATGAAGTACAAGAAACTTACCCTGGAGAATGGATTGCGGGTAATCCTCGCCCCGATGACGGAGACGGGGACAGTGACGGTCTTGGTCATGACGGGTGTCGGGTCACGCTTCGAATCGCGCAAGGAGAACGGCATCGCACACTTCCTGGAGCATATGATGTTCAAGGGGACGGAGAAGCGGCCGACTGCGATCGATATTTCGAAGGAACTCGATTCGATCGGTGCCGACTACAACGCGTTCACGGGCAAGGAATATACCGGTTACTATGCCAAGGTGGAGGCACATCACTGGGAGACGGCACTCGACGTGGTTTCCGATATGTTCCTCAATGCCAAGATTGATCAGGAGGAGATCGAACGCGAGCGGGGGACGATCATCCAGGAGATCAACATGTACGAGGATATGCCGTCGCGAAAGGTCGGTGACATCTGGGAAGAAAGTCTTTATGGTGATACTCCGCTCGGATGGAGTATCGCCGGACCGAAGGAGAATATCAAGGCGTTCAATCGTCGCGATTTCGTGAAGTATATGGAGCGCGGGTATGTCGGTGGCAATGTGGTCGTCGGTGTCGCGGGCAATATCGATCCGAAAAAGCTTAAGCACGAAGTGGAGAAACGTTTCGAAGTGGTGAATGCCGGCGTGCGACCTGAATTTCGTAAGGTATCCGACAAGCAATCGGTTCCGGGCGTGTTCATACGTAAGAAGAAGACCGATCAGACACACTTTCTCCTCGGGGTCCGCGGATACGATATGTATCACCCCGACCGGTTCGCACTCGGGATCCTTTCGGTGATCCTCGGCGGCGGGATGTCGAGCAGGCTCTTTATCGAGGTGCGGGAGCGGCGCGGTCTGGCCTATATGGTCCGTACCAGCGTGGATTCATTTCATGATGCCGGGTATATCGCGACGCAGTGCGGTGTCGAGCATGGGAACCTCGAGAAGGCGATTTCGGTCATCCTCGACGAGTACCGGAAGATCGCGACCGAGAAAGTCGGCAAGGATGAACTTCGCAAGGCGAAGGAATATATCAAGGGAGGACTCGCGATGGGATTGGAAGGATCCGATGAAGTGATTGAATACCTCGTGTCACAGGAAGTGCTTCGCGGCGAGATCGTATTGCCCAAGGACAAGGTCCGTGCGATAGAGCGTGTGACGGCTGATGACGTACTCCGTGTCGCACAGGATCTTTTCCGCAATGACAAACTGAATCTCGCCATTGTTGGTCCGCAGGATGCCAGGCAGAAGGCGAAGCTCGAGAAAATGCTGGATCTGAAGTTCAAGAACTGACAACTCACAACTTACAACGAATAACCGAGATTGTTATACTGACTGAATGAATATGGGAACCCTCTACCTTGTCGCGACACCGATAGGGAATATGGAAGATATCACGCTCCGGGCGCTCCGTACGCTCAAGGAGTGTGATGCGGTGCTTGCCGAGGATACGCGTGTAACCCGGCGATTGCTCGATCGGCACGAGATCGACAAGCGGGCATTGTCGTGCCACGAACATACTGATGAGTCGAAGCTTAACGCTCTCGTGGCACGTCTTTCGTCGGGCGAGTCGTTCGCCTATGTGACGGATGCAGGGACACCGGGACTTTCCGATCCGGGCAACAAACTTGTTTCGTTCGCGCTTGCGGCGGGTATTCCTGTTGTGCCGGTACCCGGTCCGTCCGCGCTCGGAGCGATCGTGTCGGTCGCGGGGATCGATATGCGCGAGTTTATTTTCAAAGGATTTCCTCCACATAAAAAGGGACGCGAGACGTTTTTCCGATATGTCGCGGAATCCGAATTACCGGTCATCTATTACGAGTCCCCGCATCGTGTCCTGAAAAACCTCATGCTTTTGGCATCGTTCGCGCCGGAGAAGCGGATTATCCTCGGGAGGGAACTGACCAAGATGTTCGAGGAGACGGTTCGTGGGACGGTCGGTGAGGTACTCGCCCGATTCGAGTCCGAACCGACCAAGGTCAAGGGTGAATTCGTCATCGTGGCGTATAATGGAGACACTGATAAAAATCTATGACCAAACCGTTTTTCATCACTACCGCTATCGACTACGTGAACGGCGAACCGCATGTGGGGCACGCCGCCGAGAAGGTGCTGACCGATACCGTCGCGCGGTATCATCGAGACGTCCTCCGCGAGGATACGTTCTTCCTGACGGGTACCGACGAGAATAGCCTCAAGAACGTGCAGGGCGCGGAGAAGGCGGGTCGGCCGATCGAGGAGTATGTGAAAGAGAATGCCGAGGCGTTCCGTTCGCTTGGCGATTCGCTCGGGCTCTCGTTCGATCGATTTATTCGAACGACGGAGCCGATTCATTTCGATGGTGCCAAGAAATTCTGGAGTGCCATGGATCCGAAGGATTTGTATAAGAAGAGCTATCACGGCCTGTACTGCGTGGGATGCGAAGAATTCAAGATGGAGAAGGATCTGGTTGATGGGAAATGTCCGGAGCACCTGAAAGAGCCGGAAATCGTGGAAGAGGAGAACTGGTTTTTCCGCCTTTCGGCGTACGGAGATGTCCTGCGCCAACTGATCGTATCCGGAACGATTTCGATCGTGCCGGAATTCCGCAAGAACGAGGTATTGTCGTTCATCGATATGGGACTCGAGGATTTCTCCGTTTCCCGATCCGTGGCACGCGCCAAGGGATGGGGTGTTCCGGTGCCGGGAGACGAGTCGCAGATCATGTATGTGTGGGTGGATGCGCTCGCGAACTATATCACCGCGCTTGATTATGCGGGTGCCGGGGATGAATACGGGAAATTTTGGGCGAGTGATGGGGAGCGGGTCCATGTCATCGGTAAGGGCATTCTTCGCTTCCACGCAATCTATTGGCCGGCTATGCTCCTGTCGGCGAACGTGCAGGTCCCGACGAAAATCTACGCGCACGAATACCTGACCATCGACGGGCAGAAAATGTCCAAGTCGCTCGGGAACGTGATCTATCCGGGTGAGCTCGTGGAACGGTTCGGTAAGGATGGGGCGCGGTACCTGCTGCTTTCATCCATCCCGTACTCCAAGGATGGGGACTTGTCGTGGGCGAAGATGACGGAGAAATACAATGCCGACCTCGCGAACGGACTCGGGAACCTGGTCTCGCGTGTGATGCGGATGTCTGAGGGGCTCGACACGCGGAAAACGGTTGAGCTTCCCGCTTTTCCCGACGACGTCGCGAAGCTCCTCGAAAACTACCGGTTCACCGAGGCACTCGAGAAGATCTGGGAAACTGTGCGTGACGCGAATCGCTATATCGAGGAAGAGAAGCCATGGGAACTCTCGAAGAATGATCGTGAGAAATTTGCCGGAGTCATGTCTGTCCTGCTTGACCGGCTCGCGTTCCTTTCTGTTGCGCTTGTCCCGTTCCTGCCCGACACCGCCGAAAAGATCCGTACCTCGCTTGAGTCAGGTACGACGGAGATACTGTTCCAGCGGGTGAAATAGAGGGGAGCGGAGAACTTACAACTGACAACTTATAACTTACAACAAAAGGAACGGGGAGTTGGGAATTGAAGTGTGGAGTGAAGAGCGTGGAGTGAGACGGGAACTGAGACAGAGCTTGCAGATAACCAGCCTTCGCTAAAGCTACGGCGTGGCAAAGCACGGAATATTTGAAGTGACCGACGTATTCTTGTCCTACAAAGCCGGAGAACATCATTCCGAAGGAACCCTATTTGGTCGGGTAGGGGAAGTGGAAATTGTTTGTGCTAGTAATGTATTTATGAGAGATATATGAATTTGGAGCGAATCAAAGAACTTGAACGGGAAATCAAGGGACTTCATTATGAGCCGGAGATGGCACTGCATAGTTTTTCCGACTCCGAAACGAAGGAGTTCTACCAGTGGTTTTGGGATATCCATATCAAACCGGTCATCGGATTCAGTAAGAAAATGGCGGAGAAATACGGAGCCGATATGGAAGTGGTCTGGCTTGGGGCGATGTTGCATGATATCGCCCGGCTCGAGGATGCGGAGCCACATGATGAAATAGGTTCGAAGAAAGCGTATAAATTGCTGGTGGAGCGAGGATTCGATACGGAAGTCGCAGAGAAAGTGCGTGAGGTCGTCTTGAGGCACCGATGTCGGAAGTATCCGCCAGAGACATTGGAACAGAAAATTATCGCCTCGGCCGACGCGATGGCGCATTTCATCCCGCCGTTCTATCTTTGGATAGGAAAATACTCGAACAAGTCGTTTTTCGATGTTCTTGAAAAGAATCGGAAAAAGATAGAGCGTGATTACAACGAGAAAATATTCTTTGAGGATGAGAAAAAATCGGTCAGGGGACAATATGAGGTTTTGAAGTCATGGATGGCGTATGAGGCGTGAAGTCAAGTTATGAATCCGGAAGTAAATGAAATAGAAAAACTTCTTGTCGAGAAAATCCTGCCCGATCTGGAAAAAAGTCGGGGTGGGTTTGATAAGATTCATACGATCGAAGTCGTGGAATGGTTGAAAAAAATCATGAGTCGCCATTCAGAGCTTGGACTCGACGAGGCCGTCATGATCATCGCTGCGTATGCCCATGATTGGGGCTATTCGGATATTTTCAAGGAAGGGGAGAATATGGACTTCGAGAAGGTCGAGGGTGCGAAGGCGCTTCATATGGAGATTGGTGCGAAAAAATTGGAGCAACTTCTACACGATGATTTCTTCGATTTTCTTTCCGAAGAGCAGAAGGCTCGTGCGGTTCATTTGGTCGCCGTGCATGACAAGAAATTCGAACTCAAGGATACCGACGAACTGGTACTGATGGAAGCCGATATGTTGAGCGCACTCTATATCGGGGGAGAAAAACCGAAGAATGATGTCGTATGGAACGAAAAATTCATGGAAGCGATGAAAACGACACGACTTCCGAAATTCATCACCGAATATGGCAAGCATGAGGCGGCACGACTGATGAAGGAACGGGAGGAGTATTATGATGGATTGAAGTGATTGACGTGCTCCCACCCCTCACCCGTGCAAAACCACGGGAGCTCCCCTCAGGCAGGGGAGCTGGGTACGGAAGCGAGGAGTGTCCCGCCGTCGCTCAAGCTATGGCGTGGCAAGGAAGTAAGAAATGAAGATTGAGACGGGAACGAAGATGGAGAAATCGGCCTGCTCCCCTTTCTGAGGGGAGCTGTCGAGTCATCGAGACTGAGGGGTGGGAGAAGAATCGGGAAAGCCATATCCGAATTTCAGAAAGAATATGGAGCGCATCTTTACTTCAATCGAAGTCAAGAAGAATAGAATAGCTTTGCGAAAATCATCCACACCGCAAGAAGTCATTCTTTGGTCCCGCTTGCGGAGAAGTGCGTTGGGATTTAAGTTTCGTCGGCAACATTCCATAGGGCCATACATCGTCGATTTCTATTGTCCAGAAAAGAGACTGGTTGTTGAGTTGGACGGTTGGCAACATAATGAACACGTAGAGTATGACACGGGACGGACGGCCTTTCTTGAATCTCTTGGTCTTTCGGTGCTACGATTTTGGAATGACGAAGTGAATAAGAATCTAGATGATGTTGTTTTGAATATATCGGAACATTTGAAGTAATCGAAGTACTCCCACCCCTCACTTCAGCACAGTCGTTCGCGAACGACGTGCCAAGCAAGGCCACGGGAGCTCCCATTCCCAAAGGGACCCCGTTGGGGCTGGCAGGGGAGCGGGAGATCTCTTGCTCCTTCACCCCTCAGTCACGAAGACGTGACAGCTCCCCTCGGGCAGGGGAGCAGGAAGAAATCTCACTCCTCACTACTTACTACTTACTCCTCACTACTTACTACTTACCACTCACTTCATGACTCACCTCTTCGACACTCATGCCCATGTGAATTTCAATGCCTTCCGCGAGGACGCGGACGAGGTGCTTCGTCGCGCACTTGAGGCGGGGATATCGGTGGTGAACGTCGGATCGCAGCTTTCGACAAGCCGACGCGCGGTGGAATATGCCAAGAAATTCAGTCCAGAGGCTAAGCCTCCAATTGGAGGCTTAGCCTCTCAAGATGGGAATGGAGGACAGGCCTCCATCGGAGTGTATGCCGCAATCGGGTTGCATCCGATACAGCTGCGCAAGCGTTCGTTCGAGCATCGTGATGACGAGAATGATTGGGAGCTGCCGGCGACCGAAATTAAAACCATCGGAGAGGGATTTGATTACGATGCGTATCTCGAACTCGCGTGTGATCCGCACGTCGTCGCGATAGGCGAGGTCGGACTTGATTATCATCATTTCGAGGAAGGGGATGATGTCGAGGCGATGAAGGAGGAACAGAAGCGTGTACTTCGTGAATTTGTACGTCTGGCGAACGAGGTCGGCAAGCCGATGATGATCCATTGTTGGGGCGTAAAGTCGGATAAATCCTCTTACCCCCGAGCGGGCGTAAAATCGAGCAAGCTCGACCACGCCCGAACGGCCGTAATACCAAATCAATTTGATCAGTCCCGAACGGACGTAACAACAAACCAACTCGACCACGCCCGAACGGATGCGTATGATGATCTTCTTGGGTTGTTCGATGAAACGGCGCCCGAAAAGAAAGGCATCATTCACAGCTTTATCGGAAGTCATAAGACAGCGAAGAAGTTCCTGGAGCGTGGATGGAATATCGGCATCAATGGGATCGCGACCTATTCGGATTCGTATGACCGGTTGATTCGTGAGGTCCCACTCGATAGGATCGTCGTCGAGACGGATTGTCCATATCTTGCTCCCGGACCGCATAAAGGGGAACGGAATGAGCCGGCTCTTGTGCGGCTTGTTGCCGAAAAAATAGCCTCGGTAAAGGAAATCTCGTATGACGAGGTTGCCAGAGTGACGACAGCGAACGCAAAAAAGCTGTTCGGAATCAGATCTTGAATGATGTCCTTCGGACATGATGCCGGAAGAGAAATACGAAATGAATTAAATCTCTGCTACGTTCAGGAGTTCGACTCCCTCTAGGGAGTCGAACTCCTTTGGTAGTGCAACGAAACAAACTATTTTATCAGAGGCCTTGGTTGACTCAAATCAGATTTTCTCTTTTTGAGTCATGAGGTATACTGACGGTAGACAGGGCGCGTGAATAAATAAGGAAAATCATATGGATACGACAGATACGCACTCAGCCGGTCTTGTCGGTTTTGGTAATGATGCCGGACCTGTTTTGCCGGTAGTGGATGGCGAGCTTGTTGCACCGGGAGGACAAGGAAGCGGGGAGGAGCATATCCACTTCGACCACTCTGCGGACAAGAAGAAAGTCTACCAGGAGGGCATCTCTGGCGAGAATTTTTCCGTCCGGGAGGCCGAGGAATCGGAAGAGGATTCCGGTAGTTCGCAACTGTTTTAGACGGCGTCTTCTATCCGGGTTACTGAAGCGCTCGTTCTCGTTTGACGGACTCAATTTTTCAGCGTAGAATGGCTTTAAAGAGCCTATTTCGACTTGGGAAGACTATGGAAATATCGATTATCGCCGAAAAACTGTTCTCGTTAGGCGGTTTTCCCGTGACAAACTCTTTTTTTGTGGCTGTTCTCGTGGCCGTGCTTCTTGCCATCACTGTCATTTTCTTCTCGCGACATCCGAAGGAAATTCCTCGTGGGGTGCAAAACGTGGTTGAATCGATCTTCGAGGGGCTGCTTTCGTTCATCGAGAGCATCACGAACGATCGGAAGCAGGCAAGGGATTTTTTCCCGCTGGTCGCGACGATTTTCCTCTTCGTCCTCTTTTCCAACTGGTCCGGCCTGTTGCCGGGAGCGGGGACGATCGGTCTCAATGAGACGAACGCCGGACAGGTGAGTATGGTCCCGTTCCTCCGCGGACCCGCGGCCGATCTCAATATGACGGTCGCCCTTTCGCTTGTCGCGGTAATCTCGGTCCAAGTATTTGGTATCCTGGCGCTTGGTATCCGCGGGTACGGTTCCAAATTCATCGTCGCGCCATGGAAGAAGCCATATGTCATCGGGACGGTGGTCGGACTCCTGGAGCTGATCGGTGAATTCGCCAAGATCCTCTCGTTCTCGTTCCGGCTTTTCGGCAATGTGTTCGCCGGCGAGGTGCTCCTGACCGTCATGTTGACGCTCGTCCCATATCTCGTCCCGTTGCCGTTCCTGTTGCTCGAGACGTTCGTCGGGGTGGTACAGGCGGCCGTGTTCTCGCTCCTCACGATCGTCTTTCTCAAGATGGCGGTCACGAGCCATGCGGAGGAGGCACATTGATTGAAAAGATTATCGAATGCGGGGTACGGATTTCACGAAGTCCGTTGCCCGCAGTCCGTAATCAATAAGTAAGTATAATAGTATGGATAGTGTACAGGCAGTCGTAGCGAACGCCGATAACGCGAAATTTTTCAGCGCGGCGATCGCCATCGCGGCCGCGGCCCTCGGTCCCGGTCTCGGTATCGGATATCTCGTGAGCAAGGGGCTCGAGTCGATCGGGCGCAATCCCGAGGCGCACTCGAAGATCCAGACGTCGATGATCCTCGGTATCGCGTTCACCGAAGCGATCGCGATCTATGCGCTCGTCGTCGCACTCATGATTCTCTTCAAGTAGGACTTTCGATCGGCGGTCGGGAGAGGATTCCTTCATCGGAAAATCCTCCCGACCGTACATCGGGGGCCGTGCAAAAACCTCACACCCCTCACCCGCGAGGACGCGGGAGCTCCCCTCCGAAAGGGGAGCTGGAAATCTTCCGACATCATTGGATATCTAACCAGCTATGGAAATCCTGAAACAGATCGGCATCGATGGGAAACTTCTCCTCGCGCAGGCGGTGAACTTTCTCATACTCTTGTTCATCCTGCACCGGTTCGCCTATAAGCCGATGCTCGCGTTCCTCGAGAAGCGGACGGAGCGTATAGAAGAGGGCCTCAAGAATGCTGATGAAGCCAAGAAGCGACTCGATGAGGCAGCTAAAGGTGAGGAGCGAATACTTGCCGAGGCTCGTGAAGAGGCGAAGAAGATCGTGGCTGAGACGCGTGAAGCTTCGGAGAAGCGTGGTCAAGAATTGGTCGCGGAGTTCGAGAAGAAGGCCGAGAAGATTGTCGAAGAGGCCAGGGAACGAGCCATCGAGGAGCGGGAGAAACTTTTCCGCGAGGCGAAGGGGGAGATCGCAGATCTTGTCATCGCGACGACGGAGAAGGTGCTTCGGGAGAAATTGGATACGGACGACGCGAAAAAGTCGGTGAGTCGATTCCTGGCATAAAAAGCACTCAGCAATCGGGCAATGAAACAATATAACAATAGAGCAATAGAACAATAATTTCCGGCAATGAAAATCTCACCGACACAATACGCGAAGGTACTGGTCGCGCTCTCATCGGAGGGTGGCGATTCGTCGCGCGTGGCATCGTCGTTCCTTGCCTTCGTGCGTAAGCATCGGGGGACGAAGAAGCTCCCGGAGATCGTCCGTGCGGCCGAGGCACTTTCCGACGAACAGACTGGACGCGTCTCGCTGCTTGCTGAGACCGCGGTCGAGACGGATGACGCGACGAGAAACGACATTATGAAAAACGCCGAGGCATTGTTCCCGGGAAGGAACGTGGTGTTCCGGCATGAGGTAAGAAAAAACCTTATCGGCGGCGTGCGACTCTCGTCACACGATGAAGTAGTCGACGGCAGTATCCGAGCGAGACTCCGGGCGCTGGAGAGACAGATGGGGTCGAAGGAGTGAGTAGACAGGAGTGAGAAGTGAGAAGACTGGAACAAACAACGAACAACCGACAACTGACAACGACCGAAAATACAAGAGACGAAGACACTATATCAATCTAACAATTTATCAATATAACAATGTAGCTATCGAATCAACGATTTGTTTCCGGAGCGGTCCGGGGACATGAGTCGATTTGAAAGACAGAGAGCAGAGAACAGAGCAGATAATGATAGAAGTAGCTTCTTCTCCCTCTGGGAGAAGGTGGCTCGGTACTCCGAGACGGATGAGGGTCGGGAGTCGATATCGGGGATTCGGACCCTCACCTTTCGCCCTCACCTGCCACCCTCACCTGTCAGGAATACCTGACATCCTCTCCCAAAGGGAGAAGTGGGGGATAAGGAAGGAAAAACGATATGTACAAGCAAAGCATACGGAAAGAAACGTTGTCGAAAGTGAGAAATCTGCGAAGGAATCAGACACCGCAGGAAGTCATACTTTGGTCGAGATTACGGAACAGGGGATTTAGAAATTTGAAATTCAGAAGGCAGTATCCGGTCGGGAGATATATAGTGGATTTCGTTTGTTTGGAAAAGAAATTGATTGTAGAGTTGGATGGATGGCAGCACGGGGTTGAAGAGGGTAAGAGATACGATGAAGAAAGAACGAACTATTTACGGAGTGAAGGGTATGAGGTCATACGATTCTGGAATAATGAGATAAACGGGAATCTCGATGGAGTCGTTTTGAAAATTGAAGAATGGTGCGCGTAGAACCCCTCACCCCAACCCTCTCCCGGAGGGAGAGGGGGTAAGAATGGAAAGTCAAGCCAACGATTTGTTTCCGGAGTGGCCCGGGGACATGAGTCGATTTGAAAGACAGAGAGCAGAGAATAGTTTACAACTGATACCGAAATAACTTCATTTGTTGTATATCGCTACTAGAGGAGTTCGACTCCCTATAGGGAGTCGAACTCCTGAACGTAACAGTGATTCAGTTCATTTGGTATGACAACAAGGGCTGTTACTGCGAGCTTGAGTCTTCGAGGGCGTGGCAATCCAGGAATCCAGAATTATCTGAATGTCTGGATCACCGAGAATTCTGAATACAGAATCCTCGCGAAGAAGAACTTATTGCATATTTCTAATTCTTGATTCTTTATTCATAATTCCAGATTCTTGATTCAAAAACCATATGGCCAATATACTCATCGAGGAACTGAAGAAACAGATAGCCGATTTCCGCTTCGAGGCGGAGAAGGAGTCGATCGGACGGATACTCGAAACCGGTGACGGCGTGGCGCGTCTCTCGGGTCTTTCCGGCGTGGCGGCGTCCGAAATCATCTCGTTTGAAAGCGGAGCGGTCGGAGTCGCGCTCAACCTCGAAGAAGCCGAAGTCGGCGTGATGATGCTTTCCGGCGGCAACGGCGTGCGTGAGGGCGAGACGGCCAAGGGGACCGGAAAGCTCCTCTCCATTCCTGTATCCGACGCGATTATCGGACGGGTCGTCGATCCGCTCGGTGTTCCTCTTGATGGGCGCGGCGAGATCGCGGGCGAGAAGAAACTCATGCCGATCGAGAAGGTCGCCCCCGGTGTTATAACCCGTCAGGGCGTGAACCAGCCGCTCCAGACCGGTATCAAGGCGATTGATGCACTCATCCCGATCGGTCGCGGACAGCGCGAACTGATCATCGGTGATCGTCAGACCGGCAAGACCGCGATCGCGATCGATGCCATCGTGAACCAGAAGGGACAGGACGTGATCTGTATCTATGTCGCGGTCGGCCAGAAGGAATCCAAAGTCGCGCGTATCTTGGGTGAACTCACCAAGCGTGGCGCGATGGACTATACGATCATCGTTTCGGCCGGCGCGTCCGACCCGGCGGCGCTTTCGTTCCTCGCACCGTATGCAGGAGCCGCTATCGGCGAATACTTCATGGACCAAGGCAAGGACGTGCTCGTCATCTATGATGATCTTTCCAAACATGCGTGGGCGTATCGGCAGATCGCACTCATCTTGCGTCGTCCGCCGGGACGCGAGGCCTATCCGGGCGACGTGTTCTATCTCCATTCACGGCTCCTTGAACGCAGTGCCAAGATGAATTCCGAAAACGGTGGTGGGTCGCTCACCGCACTTCCGATCATCGAGACACAGGCAGGCGACGTGTCCGCCTATATCCCGACGAACGTCATCTCCATCACCGACGGGCAGATCTATCTCGAATCCGATCTCTTCCACAAGGGTATTCGCCCAGCACTCAATGTCGGTCTCTCGGTATCACGTGTGGGTTCCGCCGCGCAGATCAAGGCGATGAAACAGGTTGCCGGCACGCTCCGACTCGATTTGGCGCAGTTCCGCGAGCTCGAGGCCTTCGCTCAGTTCGGTTCCGACCTCGACGAGAAGACGCGCTCGCTCATCGAACGAGGGCGCCGGTCGGTGGAAGTCCTGAAACAGGGCCAGTATTCACCACTCTCCGTGGAGCAGGAAGTCGCAGTGCTTTATGCACTCTCGCGCGGATACCTTGATACCGTCCCGGCTGACAAGATCCGCTCTTGGGAAAAGGAATTTCTCGAATACCTCGCTTCCGAAGGGGAAGACGTGCTTTCGGCCATCCGAGAGAAAAAGGCGCTCGACGAGGAGACAGAATCGATGTTGAAAGCGAAAATAGAAGAATTTTTGAAGAGAAACTGACAACTGACAACTGACAAAGGGAAACTAACAAGTAACAATTGGCAACTGATAATGAAGAAAGGGATAAGACTAGGACTGTTTGTAAGTTCGCAGAGAGAAAAAAAGTTGTGAGTCGTACGTTCGCAAAGGTGGTAAGATTTTCGGTTGTAAGTGGTAAGTTGTAAGTCGTAAGTTCGCGAAGCGCTATGCCGAACGTGGCTGATATCAGACGGAGAATAAAGGGCGTGAAGAGCACGGGGAAAATCACCCGGGCCATGGAAATGGTGTCCGCCGCCAAGGTGCGCCGCGCTGTTGCGGCCGCAACGGCACTTCGACCGTATGCTGAGGAGGCGATATCAGTGCTTCGTCAGGTCCGGCTCGCGTTCCCCGAGAACAAGCATCCACTCCTTGAAACGCGTGAGACGAACAAACGGATCATTCTCTTGGTCAGTGGGAATCGTGGACTCGCCGGGACATTCTATGCACAACTCTTCCGCACACTCCGCGCACACCTGTCGGATATTTCCGGCGAGGTGTCGTTCATCACGATCGGCAAGAAGAGCGACGCGCAGGCGAAAAGGATGGAAAAGGACGTGCTCGCGTCGTTCCCGGATATTCTCGCATTGCCGATGGCGGAGTCGGTGCGTCCGGTCGCCAAGATGCTCCTCGATGAGTATCGTTCCGGTCGGACGGACCGTATCGAGGTGGCGTATACGAACTTCTTCTCCATGATGCGGCAGGAGCCGGTCATCCGGACGATTCTCCCGATCTCGTCGGAAGAGGCGGAATCCGAGCTCGAAGTGTCGGGACGCAAGCCTGAAGAAGGGAAATACGCGATCGAGCCGGGGCCGGATGCCGTACTCGAGACCATGGTGCCACGACTCCTCGAAGCCGAGATCTTTCACGCGATCCTCGAGTCGAACGCGTCACAAGAAGCCGCGCGCATGATGGCGATGCGAAGCGCGACCGATGCGGCGACTGAGATGGCTGAGGGACTTACGCTCGCCTATAACCAGCTGCGACAATCCAAGATCACTCAGGAGATCGCCGAGCTCTCGGCGGGCAAGGCGGCTTTGGAGGGATGAATCGGGGAAAAGTAGTAAGTAGACGGTAGTGAGTAGTGAGGGAAGAAACCACCCTCACCCTGCCCTCTCCCGAAGGGAGAGGTGGCAAAACAGAAGAAAGATGAAAGTGATAAAATATCGAATCAACGATTTGTTTCCGGAGCGGTCCGGGGACATGAGTCGATTTGAAAGACAGAGAGCAGATAATGATAGAAGTAGCTTCTTCTCCCTCTGGGAGAAGGTGGCTCGGTACTCCGAGACGGATGAGGGTCGGGAGTCGATATCGGGGATTCGGACCCTCACCTGCCACCCTCACCTGCCACCCTCACCTTTCGCCCTCACCTTTCGCCCTCACCTGCCACCCTCACCTGTCAGGAATACCTGACATCCTCTCCCAAAGGGAGAAGTGGGGGATAAGGAAGGAAAAACGATATGTACAAGCAAAGCATACGGAAAGAAACGTTGTCGAAAGTGAGAAATCTGCGAAGGAATCAGACACCGCAGGAAGTCATACTTTGGTCGAGATTACGGAACAGGGGATTTAGAAATTTGAAATTCAGAAGGCAGTATCCGGTCGGGAGATATATAGTGGATTTCGTTTGTTTGGAAAAGAAATTGATTGTAGAGTTGGATGGATGGCAGCACGGGGTTGAAGAGGGTAAGAGATACGATGAAGAAAGAACGAACTATTTACGGAGCGAAGGGTATGAGGTCATACGATTTTGGAATAATGAGATAAACGGGAATCTCGATGGAGTCGTTTTGAAAATTGAAGAATGGTGCGCGTAGAACCCCTCACCCCAACCCTCTCCCAAAGGGCGAGGTGGGGAAAAGAGGAAAGATGGCAGAAAAATGGGATGGAGTAGGTGAAAAAAAGAATGAACGTAATCCGGAATTTGGTAAAAACTATGAGTAATGGAAAAGTATTGCAGGTGATCGGGCCGGTGGTGGACCTCGACTTCTCGGTGCGAGACGGGGAGGCTGTGCTGCCGGGTATCCGTGAAGCGGTGAACATTCCGGTCGAAGGCGGGAAACTCGTGGTGGAAGTGCACCAGCACCTAGGCGACGGGCGCGTGCGTACGATCGCGATGGGTCCGACGGACGGATTGGTCCGCGGCATGGAAGCGATTTCGACGGGCGCCGCGATAACGGTGCCGGTCGGGCACGCGGTGCTCGGTCGCATGATGAACCTCTTCGGCGACGCGATTGATGGCAAGGAAGAGATCGTGACGGAGACGAGACTCCCGATTCATCGCGAGGCGCCGTCGTTCGACGAGCAGTCGACCGAGGCAGAAGTATTCGAGACGGGCATCAAGGCGATCGACCTTATCTGTCCGTTTATGAAGGGTGGCAAGGTGGGTCTCTTCGGAGGGGCCGGCGTCGGCAAGACGGTGGTCATCCAGGAGCTCATCCGTAATATTGCGCAGGAACACGGCGGATTCTCCGTATTCGCCGGCGTCGGTGAGCGGACTCGCGAGGGGAACGACCTCTATCACGAGATGAAGGACTCGGGCGTACTCGAAAAGACCGCACTCGTGTTCGGTCAGATGAACGAACCGCCGGGAGCCCGTGCCCGTGTCGCGCTTTCCGCGCTCACGATGGCCGAGGCCTTCCGTGATGAGGGCGGCAAGAACGATGTTCTGCTCTTTGTCGATAACATTTTCCGTTTCACGCAGGCCGGATCGGAAATCTCCGCGCTCCTCGGCCGCATCCCGTCGGCCGTGGGATACCAGCCGACCCTCGCCGAAGAGATGGGGCTTCTCCAGGAGCGCATCACCTCGACCAAGTCCGGTTCGATCACGTCGGTGCAGGCGGTGTATGTCCCGGCGGACGACCTGACCGACCCGGCGCCGGCGACGACCTTCTCCCATCTCGACTCGACAGTGGTACTTTCCCGCGCGATTTCCGAACTCGGCATCTATCCGGCGGTCGATCCGCTCGATTCGACATCGACCATCCTCGATCCGGCAATCGTCGGTGAGAAACACTACGAGGTCGCGCACGGAGTGCAGCGGATACTCCAGCGATACAAGGATCTGCAGGACATCATCGCGATCCTCGGTATGGAGGAGCTTTCCGACGAGGACAAACTGACGGTCATGCGCGCGCGCAAGGTGCAGAAATTCCTCTCCCAGCCGTTCTTCGTCGCCGAACAGTTCACCGGCAAGTCCGGCAAGTATGTCACGCGCGAGAAGACCGTGGAAGGATTCGGGAAAATTCTCGCCGGAGAACTCGACGAGATTCCGGAATCGGCGTTCTATATGAAGGGAAGCATCGAGGAAGTACTCGAAGAGACTAACAACTGACAACTGACCACTGACAACGGGGAGCGGGGAGGGGACTGACAACTAACAACTAACAACTGATAACGGGGAGGGAGCGGAGAACGGGGAGGGGACTGACAACTAACAACTGACCACTGACAACGGGGAATTGGGAGCAGGGGGGTGATTTGAAACAGTAAATGATATGGAAAAATTCCGGTTCAGGAAATGGAAAGTGTACAATGATTCGCAGGAGCTCTTTTCCCTTATTCTGAAAATTGTTAAGGATCTACCGAAAGAATTCCGTTTCGAAATAGGAAGTCAGATGATCCGTGCCGCCTTGTCGGTAGCGCTTAATATTGCGGAAGGAAGCGGAAAAACTACGGATAAGGAACTGAATCGTTATCTGAATATTTCGCTCGGTTTCCTATATGAGACGATGGCGGCAATGGATGCGTTGAAATTAAACGGGATGGTTCAAGAAGAGCGGTATGATGAGGCGATGAAACGGATAGATGGGATTTCAAATCAGCTTGATGGGTTAAAGAAAACACTTGTGAAATGACGGTTGTAAGTTGTAAGTTGTAAGTTGTATGTTACTAAAGCTTAAGATCGTGACGCCGGAACGACTTGTGCTCGAGGAGGACGTGTATTCGGTGACGTTGCCGGCCGAGGGCGGGGAGATTACCGTGTTGCCGGATCATATCCCGTATATCGGATCGCTCCGGTCCGGAGAAATCTTTTTCCGCCGGGAGGCGAACGCGGAGCCGGAGAGTCTCGCGACCTCGGGTGGATTCGTGGAGCTCCACGGCAATGTCTTGTCCGTCATGGCTGATACCGCCGAGCGTGCCGAGGAGATCGATCTTGAGCGTGCCGAGGCGGCGAAGAAGAAAGCCGAGGAACTCAAGGCCGAACGGCATCTGCTCGACGACGAACAGTATGCCCGCGTCGCGGCATCGCTGGAGAAGGAATTCGCCCGGCTGCATGTCGCCCGCAAGCATCGGAGCAAAGGCGGTTTCATCGCCCCGGGACAGTAGGAATAGAATATCTGGCAACTTTGTAGAGTCGATCTGGTGGAACGACTCTGCTTAATTTTCGGCTTGAAAAAAGGCGGGGAGTAGGATAGAGTAAGGGGAGTAACCGTGATTTTCCGCTTATGGAAGGGCGATATATTCCCGAGAATATCGAAGGAAAGTGGCAGGAAAAATGGGAGAAACAAGGGACGTTCCGGCAATATGGCCGAGAACGGAAATTTTACGCGCTCGACATGTTCCCGTACCCCTCGGGGGCGGGACTGCACGTGGGGCATCCGAAGGGCTATATCGCGACGGATGTCATCGCACGGATGAAACAGCTTCAGGGGTATGCGGTACTGCATCCGATGGGGTGGGACGCATTCGGTCTTCCGGCGGAGCAGTATGCGATCAAGAACAAGACACATCCGAGCAAGACGACGCGGGAAAATGTCGCGACCTTCAAAGGCCAGCTTGGCCGGCTCGGCTTCACGTACGACTGGGATCGTGAGATCAATACGACCGACCCGGAGTATTACAAGTGGACACAGTGGATATTTCTCCAGATGTTGAAGAAGGGGCTCGCGTATGAATCGTACGAGCCGATTATCTGGTGTCCGTCGTGCCAGACAGGACTCGCCAACGAGGATCTGGAGAACGGCGCGTGCGAGCGCTGCGGGACGATTGTTGAGAAGAAACCGATGCGACAGTGGGTGCTGCGTATCACCGACTATGCCGACCGCCTATTGGAAGGGCTTGATGCGCTCGACTGGCCGGAGTCGATCAAGGAATCGCAGCGGAATTGGATCGGACGAAGCGAAGGAACGGTTATAAAATTTTTAATTTTTAATTCTCAATTTTTAAATAAAAACGAAGAATATATCGAGGTGTTTACGACGCGGGTAGATACGCTATTCGGTTGCACGTATGTGGTGGTCGCGCCGGAGCATCCTTTGATCAGAGGGCAGGGAACGGGGAATTTCTCCCACCCCTCAGTCCTGAATACAGGACAGCTCCCCTCAGGCAGGGGAGCAGGGAATGGGGAGCAGAAAACGGGAATTAGAAATTGGGAGGAAGTGCATGCGTATATCGAGGAGACGAAGAAGAAGACCGAGATGGAGCGGACGGCGGAGGGGCGCGAGAAGACCGGCGTTCGGCTCGAAGGTATTATGGCGGTCAATCCGACAAACGGTGAGGAAGTGCCGGTGTTCGTCGCGGATTATGTGCTCGGTGATTACGGTACCGGCGCGGTGATGGCCGTCCCGGCGCACGACACGCGTGATTTCGCCTTCGCGAAAAAATACGACCTGCCGATCAAGAATGTCATCATGCCGCACCTGACCGATAAGAAGAACCCTCCGCGGGAAGGGAAAAAGTCCGTCGAACGCAATACCATTCATGCCCTGGTACGGAATCCGAAAGACGGGAAATTCCTGTGTCTAGAGTGGAAGAATCATCCATGGACCACGTTCATCGTGGGAGGCGTGGAAGACGGCGAGGACATCGTCGAGGCCGCCAAACGGGAAGTGCTCGAGGAGACGGGATTCTTGAATCTGCGACATATCGGGACCTTGGACAGGAAAGTGCGAAGCGAATATTTCGCGGCGCACAAGGATGAGAATCGGGTCGCGAATACGACGGCGGTTTTGTTCGAACTTGAAGATGAATCGTGTGAACCGGTCGTCGAGGAAGAGGTCGCGAAACATTCGGTGCTTTGGCTTTCGCTCGATGAAATCCGGAATCGGGAAATGACCTGTGCGGAACTCGATATTTGGCTTGGGTGGCTCGAAGGGAGAGACGATGCGTTCGTCGACGACGGGGCGCTTGCGGACTCCGGTGAATTTTCCGGGCTTTCCTCGGAAGCGGCACGCGAGAGAATCACCGCGAAACTCGAAGCCGATGGGAATGGCAAGAAGGTCGTGAAATACAAACTCCGCGAATGGGTATTTTCGCGTCAACGGTATTGGGGCGAGCCGATTCCGGTCGTGCACTGCGAGTCTTGTGGGGCAAATGATGCCGAGGTGAAGCTCTCATTGAACTTCCGCGAGGAGAACGTCTGGAAGAATATCCTTTCCGGGAAGAAAACGGTCGAGACGCGCGCCCTGAATCCGGATGAGCCGGAGCGTTACTTCGGGAACATCGCGGAGGGAGACGTGCTCCGTTTCACGTTCAAACCGACCGGTGAGTCGAGGCTCTTCCGAGTGAAGCAGACCTATCGTTTCAAGGACATCGCCGAACTCTTCGCGACCGAACAAATGGATCTTCATGGGAAGATCTTCAGCCGAGAATTCCCGACGGTGGAAGAATTGGAAGCATCGTATGCCGCGCTTTCGCCGGACTATGCGGAGCGGATCAGCGAGAACGGACTTGTCGGCTGGGAGGTGGAATCGGTTCATACTTCCAAGGTCGTACCGGTGCCGGAAAACGAACTTCCGGTGCTTCTGCCGGATGTGGAAAGCTATGAGCCGACGGGAACGGGGGAGTCGCCCTTGGCCGCCATCGAGAGCTGGGTGAATACGACCTGTCCCACGTGCGGCGGGCCTGCGAAACGCGAGACGAATACGATGCCTCAATGGGCAGGTTCATCGTGGTACTATCTGCGCTATATCGATCCGAAGAATCAGGATGCGCTTGTTGGCAAGGAGCTCGAAAAGGAATGGATGCCGGTCGACGTGTATGTCGGCGGGGCGGAGCATGCGACACGGCATCTTATTTATGCGCGGTTCTGGCACAAGTTCCTCTATGATATCGGTGCAATCTCGACAGACGAGCCCTTTCAGAAACTCTGCAATGTGGGGCTTATCCTCGCTTCCGACGGACGCAAGATGTCCAAGCGGTGGGGGAACGTCGTCAATCCGGACGATATGGTTCGCGATTTCGGCGCGGATGCGATGCGGCTCTACGAGATGTTCATGGGCCCGTTCAACCAGAATATTTCCTGGAATACCGATGGTGTTGTCGGCACGAGGCGGTTTTTGGAGAAGGTGTGGAAGCTACAGAACAAACTAACAACTGACAACTTACCACTGACAACGGATCAAGAACGAACAACTTACAACTTACAACTTACAACAGAAGAATCTGGACTGACAACTGACAACTCACCACTGATAACGGGTCAAGAACTGACAACTGACAACTCACCACTGACAACTGAAGAATCTGGACTGACAACTGGCAACTCACCACTGACAACGGATCAAGAACTAACAACTGACAACTCACCACTCACAACGGGGGGACAGGAGAGGAAGGCGAAGGCGATCGATTCGTTGTTGCACAAGACGATTGTGAAAGTATCAGAAGATATCGAGGCTATGCGGTTCAATACGGCAGTGAGCACGCTTATGATCCTCGCGAACGCGTTCGAGAAGGAAGGAACGATCGCGAAGGAATCGTATGGTATCTTCCTCAGGCTTCTGTCGCCGTTCGCGCCACATATCGCGGAAGAGTTGTGGGCGGGACTCGGGAATACGGAATCGATATTCCTCTCGACATGGCCCGTGGCAGACCCGGCCTTGCTTGTGGAAGATACCGTGAAAATCGTCGTCTCGGTCAACGGCAAGGTCCGCGATACGTTCGAGATTTCTGCCGATGCGAACGAAGACGATCTGAAAGCGAAAGCGTTCGCGAGTGACAAAATCGCGAAGTTCCTCGACGGCCAGGAACCGAAGCGTGTCATCGTCGTCCCCGGAAAATTGGTGAACGTGGTGGTGTAGTGGAGTGTAAAGTGAAAAGTGAAAAATGGAAAACGACGATTGTGGACCCTTTACAGATCTGCTATTGCGTGTTAGCCTCCCAGGTAGTTTGAAGTATTAACAAAGGAAGCATTTAATCAACGTATTTTCAAAAAGGGGGAGAAGATGAATACCAGTTTGCTTTTACCGAAGTATCTTACGGCAGAAATTGCCGCAGAAGCAGTTGCTCACGCATTATCCTTAGCTTTTCACTCGACGCTATCGCCGAAAATGAAACGCTTGAATCAGTGTCATGTTGTAGTCTTGGTGCCGGCAATGGTTGAAGCTGGTTATAGCTGGCCGAATTATCAAATCCAGCCTCATGCTCTCTTTGAGAGAAGCGTTGGAGACAAGACTCAGTGGGAGCACGAGTATGACCATATCGCACGATGTAAGGCATTGCAACTCTGGCATGATCGGAATGACGATCGTACCGCGATCATTCCTCATTTGCTGTTTCCTGGTGACACCCCATTCTGGGGCGGTGTAAAGCATCGCGGGTTTGTCGTTGTCTGTTCCGGAGTGCAAGCGCATTTTGACAAAATGATATCCGGCGTAAGCTCCGACATCATGGTCGCATTGGCTCATGACGCCTTTGAGCTCGATGAACATCGGAAGGCCGGTGCTGATTTTTTGGTCTGAAAATCGTGGCAGTATGCAAAAGAAGGCCCGTTTCTAATGAGACGGGCTCTTCAATTATTAACGATCTGTTTACAAAACCCCGTCCCGCGCCTAGACTGATATACTATGGGGCAGAAACCACGGAAACCAACAACTGACAACAAGGAGCAATAATCCTGTTCGAATGAGGTGTCAGTGAGCGGTTTCATTGTTCCTGTTGTAGGTTGTCAGTTGTACGTTGTTGGTTTAGCGTTTTTTGTCGGTTGTCGGTTGTCGGTTGTAAGTTGCCCGCTCGTCCTTGCGAGCGGGTCCGCTCACTCCGTTTCGGAGATGTAGCGGATAAGTTGTCAGTTTTATCTTATGCGTACTACCATCACCGACTATCTCCCGCTTGATCGACCGCTCGTGATCTTCGACCTCGAGACGACCGGGCTTTCTTCGGGCTCGGACCGGATCATCGAGATCGCCTATGAAAAGATCCTGCCGTCCGGCGAGATCGTCGCGGAATGTCGGCGGGTCAATCCGGGCCGGCCGATACCGGCCGATTCGACACGGATCAACGGTATTCATGACGAGGATGTGAAGGATGAACCGTCGTTTACCAAACTTTCCTATGAGCTTTGGAGTGCGTTTGAGGGGGTGGACGTCGGGGGATTCAATGTGCTCGGCTTCGACCTGCCATTTCTGCGTGGCGAGTTCGCGACGGTAGGCAAGATATTTGATTATTCCCAGAAGAAGGTTCTCGACGCCAAGATCCTGTATCATAAGGTCGTGCCTCGCGATAACTTCGCTCCGAGAAACCTTTCCGCCGCATACAAGCTGTACTGCGGGAAAGCACATGTGACAGCACATACCGGAGCAGGGGATGTGCGGGTCACCGTCGAGATCCTCGAGAAGCTCCTTGAGAAACACCCGGAGTTTCGTAGCTGGGATGCTATAATGGAACTCAATGGCCAGAAGAAGCTCCTTGAGTCGGCCAAGACAGAACATACGCCACTCATCACCGGCTTGTCGTCCGGAACGCTGTTCTAGCTGATAACAAGAGAGTAACTAACAACTAACAACTAACAACAGATAACAGGGAACCCGCCTTCGCTGAAACTACGGAGTGGCAAAGCAAGGAATCCCTCCCACCCCTCAGTCATGAGGACGTGACAGCTCCCCTCAGGCAGAGGAGCAGGATTCGTGAGACCTGATCAGTCTCCGTTGAAAGTTGTCAGTTATACGTCGTTAGTGCCTCTCAGCCATCAATTATAAGTTGTGAGTCATAAGGGACTATGTCCATATTTCATGCCATCATCCTCGGTATCGTCGAAGGACTCACGGAGTTTTTGCCGATTTCCTCGACCGGGCATCTCATCCTCGTGTCCGACGTGCTCGGCATCACACAGACGAGCTTCGTGAAATCGTTCGAGATCGTGATCCAGCTCGGCGCGATCCTGGCGGTGGTCGTCCTGTATTTCCGCCGGTTTCTCACCGACTGGGAAACACTCAAACGTCTTGCGGTCGCCTTCCTGCCGACGGCGCTCGTCGGACTCGTACTCTACCGGTTTATCAAGTCACTCTTCGAATCGCCGATGACGATCGTCGCGACACTGTTACTCGGCGGTATCATTATCATCTTGTTCGAACGGTGGCTGAAGACGCAAAAGCCTGCCGATGAGGCGTTGACTGGTGCGAATCTGACCTATAAGCAGGCATTCCTGATCGGTGTCGCGCAGTCGATCGCGGTCATTCCGGGTGTGTCGCGTGCCGGGGCGACGATCATCGGTGGACTCGCACTCGGATTGTCCCGGACAGCGATCACGGAATTTTCCTTTTTGCTCGCGGTGCCGACGATGGCGGCGGCGACCGGGTATGATCTCTTGAAAAGTGCTGGGACGTTTTCCGCCGCGGATCTGCCGGTGCTCGGCGTCGGTTTCATCGTCTCATTCATCGTCGCCTTCGTCGCGGTGAAGTCATTCCTCTCGTTCGTGAAGACGCATTCGTTCACGGGATTCGGCATCTATCGTATCGTCGCGGCAATCGCGTTTTATTTTTTGGTAATCAGATAACAGGGAATAGGGGAACTGACAACTGACAACTGACAACTAACAACTAACAACTAACAACTAACAACGTACAAGGTATAATGGGGAACAAAAGGGATGGATTGCCGCGGACGAGTACGTCCTCGCAAAGACAGACGGAGAACAATCGATGTTTAGAAAAAGGATTCTGAGTCTTCGCGGCATGTCGTTCGCGAACGACTGTGTCGAAGGGAGGATTTGTTCTCTGATCGGACGAAAAAGCGTTGAATGAATGAAGAATTTACTATGATCATATCAGGAGCACTAGTCGCGAAGAGGATTTTCGATGAGGCGATAGCTATCACGTCGAGCCTTTCAATCCGTCCGGGATTCGGCGTAGTGCTCGTGGGTGACGACCCCGCATCGCGAATTTATGTCGGTATCAAGGAACGTCGTGCCGCCGATCTCGGATTCGTGTTCAGGAAAGAAGTGTTGCCGATGACCGCGACGGAAGAAGAAATCATTCGTGCAATCGAATCACTGAATGCCGACGAGGCGATCCACGGCATCCTCGTCCAACTCCCGCTTCCGGACGGTCTCGATACGGACCGGATCATTGCGGCCATCGATCCAAAGAAGGACGCCGACGGGTTCCATCCTGAGACCGTCCAGAATTTCCTGTCCGGCGATCGGACTTCGATCCCGGTTTTCCCGGAGGCGATCATGGAACTCGCGAAATCGAGCGGGATTGAATTGTCAGGAAAAAACGGAATCGCCGTTGTGAACTCGGAAATCTTCGGCTCGATCATGCAAAAGGCTTTCGAATACGAAGGCATCGTCCCGACGATCATTCCGGCAGCCGAGGCTGGTTCACACACGGAAGATATTTCCAATGCCGATGTCGTTGTGACCGCCGTCGGTCAACCGGAATTTTTTTCACGCAGTATGTTCAAATCCGGCGCTGTCGTCATCGACGGTGGTATATCCGAGAAGGATGGGACAGTTCGTGGAGATGTGTCTGCCGAATGGAGCGATACCGATATCTTTCTCACGCCTGTTCCGGGCGGCGTCGGTCCGGTGACCGTCGCCTGTCTCTTGCGGCGCACGGTGAGGCTGGCAAGGGGATAAGTATCTCTCTTAAATCTCACCACCATAACAAGCCGAAAAATACGGTTTGTCGTCTGAAATCCGGAAATTTCGGCTACAAACCCTTCAAATATCTTCGGGTTACGATTGTAGCCCTCGATGATTTTCAGTGTTTTTCACCCAGAGGGTGACCAACCTCTGGTTGGCGCTCAAACGAAATTTCCGGATTTCAGTTCGACATGAGATTTGAGAGAGATACTAAGATTCATTTTTTTTCAAAAAGAAAACTGACAACGCATTTCGTTGTCAGTTTTTGTATTCTACCATTTGCGTCATCTGCCGGACAAGAATCTACATTTGGTGACTCGTTCGATCTCGGTCCGTACGGAATCCGGAATCTTTGCATAGCCGAACAGCATTCTTGCATGTCCGGGTTCGATCCCCTTCTTTTCTTCGAAATAAAAATCATCCCCGAAGGCGTCTTTGATAATCGGTACGAGAAGCCTGTGTTTGAGGAGCTCCCGGTGGCGATCGAAATAATCGAATATTTCCTTGAATCCGATCAACCATGTGAATCGGAAATCGTGGTCGGACCCTCGTGCCTCTTTGAGGAGGTATCGGAACAGATACTCTTTGTAATCCGGTTGTATCGGTGGTCCGAAACGAAATGTCTTCCTCCAACCCCTGTCGGCCGTAACGATTTCGCAGGAAAGCGGTTCGCCGGTTATCCACAAGGAAAACAGACAGTCGTGTATCCGATTATCAGGAAGCGCCCGTACGAATGCTGAACCCGTACGGAAAGTCGTCCCTGTATCGATCCATCTCATCTTGCCGGTCGCCTCGTTTACCCCGAGTCGGATGCTTCGGAAGGCCCGAAAAGCGAGAGGGTTGTTCCCGGCGTATATTCCGCAAGTAGGCAAGCGTATGTATCTGCGTGTTCCAAAAATTTCTCAGAGAGTCTCTCATATACATTCAAGATACCGTCTTGTTCCGACTGAGTGAGGGATCCAGAGAATGATCTGATTTCACCGATCATGCTATCCGTGGTTTCTGGTCCGAGAGTACTGTTTAAGCCATATTGCATGGGTATACCCCTTCGTTTATTAGGTTGGTAAAGGTCGAGTGATATGATGATACGGTGGAATCCCGCAGCGTGTCAATAATACCACTTCTAAAAAGCCTATTCCTCTGTCTCCGCGAGCCCCGCTCATCGCGAAGGGCGGGACGTGGTGGTCCAGGGCCGAGTCTATAATACTGGTCCTGTCGCTCGCGAGCGACTGGACTGGATTGCTACCCCGGCATTCGCGGGGCAGGCTGCCCGAGTACGGGCTCGCAAAGACGACTTGAATTGGGAATCAAATTTTTGGAAATGGTATGATACGAAAAAACGACACGAAAGAGTGCCGTTTTCCGTTTGGTGGGCGGAGAGGGGGTCGAACCCTCACGATGTTGCCATCACTGGATTTTGAGTCCAGCGCGTCTGCCAGTTCCGCCATCCGCCCTTTGTTTGAGAGATTTCTTCCAACTCTCATATTGTCCACGATAGGCGATTGAAAAGATAGTGTCAATGGAATATAATAGGAGAGACCAGCAACTGACAACGGACAACTTACAACGGGGAGGGGAAAGTCGTCAGGAGTGGTCGGGTCGTCGGTTGTCAGTTGTCTGTTGTGAGTCGTAAGTTCGCTTCTACTATGTCCAAGATCGTCGCATTCGTAAACCAGAAGGGCGGGGTCGGCAAGACCACGACCACCATCAATGTCGCACGCTACCTCGCTGATTTCGGCAAGCGCGTATTGTTGGTGGACCTCGACCCGCAAGGGAACGCCTCATCAGGCCTCGGCATCGATCCGCGTGGCCTCGAGAAGAACCTGTATCATGCCATGATCGGCACGGCTTCTGCCAAAGACATCGTCCTTTCGACGACGACACCGAATCTGCACATCATCCCGGCCGCACAGGACCTTGCCGGCGCGGAAATCGAGATGGTTCATATCGACGCCCGGGAATTCCGTCTCTATTCCGTTTTGCGACAGTTGCGACCTTTCTATGATTACATCCTCATCGACAGTCCGCCGAGCCTCGGATTGTTGACCGTGAACGGACTGGTCGCAAGCGACGAGGTGGTCATCCCCGTGCAGACCGAATACTATGCGCTCGAGGGACTCTCGCAACTGCTTGGGACCATCGAGCTCGTCCGCGAGCGACTTCAGCCGAACCTCAAAATCATGGGTGCCGTGCTGACCCTGTTTGACCGACGAAATCGGCTTGCCCAGCAGGTGGTAAACGAAGTGCGGGCACATTTCCCTGGTCCGGTATTCGATATGGTCGTCCCGCGATCTGTCCGGCTCGCCGAGGCGCCGAGCTATGGCAAGTCGATACTCGATTTTGATGCGCTTTCCAAGGGCGCCCGAGCGTATCGGGCCATCGCTCGTGAGATCGTGGCGAAGGAGGGTCCGGAAGCGTGAATAAGGAATAATGAAGTAAGAATAATGAATAAGGCATGAGGGATAAAAAAGTAAGAATAAAGAAGAATGAATAGAGAATGGAGAATGAGGCTCATCATGGACAGTGTGTAAAAAGCTTGATTCATAATTCTGTATTCCTGATTCATCGGTTATATGGCACAGCAACACGGGCTCGGTCGGGGACTTTCATCCCTTATCCCGCCGAAAAAAGACGAACAGGAATCGCCGTTTCAGGACATGGTGCTTCGGACCATGGCTGCACAGGGCGTGGATTTGTCGACGGACCGCACCGCCCCGGAATCGTTTTCGGCGCCGGCGATTCCCGTTTCCGCGCGGCATACCGATCCTGAACCGTCTTCGAAAAAAGCACCCATCCAATCGAATCCGTCTGACGAGACTTCGATCCTCCGCGTGTCGGTCGGCGATATCGTCCCGAATCCGCATCAGCCGAGACTCCGGTTCGACGAGGAGAAACTTCACGAGCTCGCCGAATCCGTCCGGGAGCACGGCATACTTCAACCGATCGTCGTCTCCCCGCTTTCGGGAGGGAAGTATGAATTGATCGCCGGGGAGCGCCGTCTGCAGGCCTCGAGACTCGCCGGACTTCCCGATATACCGGTCATCGTCCGAGACGCAGACGAACGGCAGAAGCTTGAACTGGCCATCATCGAGAACGTCCAGCGGCACGACCTCAATCCGGTCGAGGAGGCGAGGGCGTATGCCAGACTTATGGACGAATTCGGGCTGATACAAGAAGAGGTCGCCAAGAAGATGGGGAAAAGCCGGAGCGCTGTGGCCAATACGGTCCGGCTCTTGACCTTGCCGGTGGAAATACAACGTGCCGTTTCGGATGGGAAGATTTCGGAAGGACATGCACGAGCGCTTCTTTCGCTTCTGAATCCCGAAAAACAGCGCGCGCTTTTTGAACTCATCATGAAGACCGGTATGACCGTCCGCGAGGCCGAGTCAAAAGCTCGGGAAACCCAGGTTCGTACCCATATCCGTCACGTCTCTTCGCTTCCTGCGGGTATCGTCGAGAAGGCGGAACGACTGTCTTCCCTCCTTGGGACCAAGGTCGCGGTAAAACCGGTCGGAAGAGGAGGTCGTATCGTCGTGGAATACTATTCCGACGAGGAACTCGACCAGATTGTCTCGAAAATCCTGCCGACGAATTGATCTGGTCGTATGAGCGATATCTTCCATGCGGGTTTGGCGAACGGCGGATGGGAAGTACTCCCACTCGTTTCGCAGATGGCCAATATCGGCAGTGAAGTCGGCCGTGCATTCTCGTGGCGGGGAAAGAATCGTGAGGAACGGGCGAACGACGCGGCGTGCCGGGCTTTGGAACTGTTTGATTTTTCCCTTTCCGATGCGAAAAACCGTGAACGCCTGCGCGAGATCGCACGAGCGCGCGAAGTGTTCGTCGATTCTTTTTTTGGTGACAATGAATACGGCTCCACCCCTGAATTGTGGCAATCATATTTCTTAGCCTTCGCGACGGCTGCCCGACAAGGGAAGTAATACCGAAAAAACTTGATGTGTTGTCTATCGCCACCAGGGGAGTTCGCCCAGCCCTTCGCGAAGAGCGGGGCGAACTCCCGTTGAGTCTTTTTCCATGTTATACTGAAGACAAACATCATCCGGAATATGTCTGAAAAGGATTTTTTCGCTATCGGAGAAGAACGACGGAAGCTTCGTCATGAGGTGCTTGATGCGACCGGATTTTCGGCGCATGAGGTGTCTTCGCGTGGCGGAGTGGTCGCGAAACCGGAATTCACGAAGGTGGTCAATGAAGGGAATCTTTCAAACGTCGTGGAGAAGGTCGTGCTCGATGCGGACACGGCGCCTTCGGTATCCGAGGGACTTGACCGTATCGAGACATTGAACGAGGAGGCGAAGGATTTCAAACTCCTTCCAGATCGACCGGAGAAAAGCGAAGAAGTGTTGCCTGAAAAAATCGAGAGACCACTTTCCGATATACGCCGACGATATGCCGAATCCCGCGAGGCCAAGGCGTCCGCTATGAGGTCGGAACAAACGACGGAGACGATCGAAGATACGACGTCTCTCGAACAAGACGAAAAGGAACAGCGAAAGGCAAAAATTTTTCAGGAGCTCGATGCGATGGAGCGGTTCCATCTTCTCCAGAAACAGGGCCGGTATCGTTTGTTGCGCCAACCGGAGGATGAGCGACTTGCTGAGCGGCTTCGTATGGGTGCGGACCTCGCTCAGACCATCGTGAAACGGCACGAAACATTGGAATCCGACCCCGAGACCAGGTATATGGTCCGAGAATATGAGCTGTCGAAATATCGGCAACAGTTGGTAAAGGATCATTTCGTGGTCACGCGGAGTCGACGTGAATATATCGATCGGATCGGAGTGTTCATCGAGCAGGGAAAGCCGAATCTCGAGGAAGGGCATACCGGTGGTGGCAAGACCGAACTCGCGAAGTATGCCGCGCGTGAATGCACCAGTCGTGACGCCGAGACCATCTATTGCAATCCGCAGACCCGACAAAGCGAAATCTTCGGCAAACAGTCACTTCGGGAAAGTGAACACGGCGCGACCGTGACCGATATCGATTTCGGACCGCTCGTCCGGGCCCTCACCGAGGGACGGGTTTGCATCTTCGACGAATTCAATGAGCTCGATCCGCGATTCCGGCAGGTGCTTAAGGCACTCTACAATGCGAAGCCTGGTGATCGGGTGAATATCCCCGGAAACGGGAAAGTCCATGTCGCGGAGGGGTTCGCTTTGATCATGACCGCAAACCTTAAGAGCGAGAAATATGCCGAGAAAGGGGCACTCGAGCCGCAAGAGACCCGTGTCTTTCTCGATTCGACTATCCGGATGGAATATATGCCGGCTTCCGAACTTTACGACGTCGCCCTGGCGTCGCTTGCCGATACGCAGGGTCGCGTGCTTTTGACGCGCGAAGAGGCGGGCACGACCCTGAAGCATTTCACCGACGCCATCCACGATATACAGGAAGCATACGCGAACACACTCCCGGCACACTATGGGAGTGACGCCGACTTTTCGGCATTCGGGAAGGGATCGAAACGGGGGAAACGGCCACAACTCGAGAAGTACGTGCTTGATACCGGAATGGCGGTGCGACTCTTACAAGGATTCCGAATCGCACGGATGGAGCGTGGGACGACGCTTCGCGATTTCCTCGACGAGGCACTCATTCGGACCTTCGAGGGGGACAAGATCGGTGAAGAGGACAAGCGCCTTGCGATCTATATGTTGGCCCAGAAAGGATTCCTCTCAGGATACAAGCAAGAGGACTTCCGGACACGCATCGGGGTCGATTACTCCGACAAGAAGCTCGATCCGACGACATTATCAAAACCGAAACGAACCGAGCTTTCTCCGGAAGAAAGTCTTGCGACCCTGTCCGCCGAAGACGTGGCGAGAATCGATCCGTATGAACGGATGAGAATCGACGCGAATGAGGAGCTCGGATTGCCGTCCTCGAAGCCGGACACGGAGCCAGGTTCGCATGAATACGCAAGTTTCAGGGAGGCACGGGATATATTCAAGGAGCGTTTCTATGGGCCAGAGGAAATAGAACAGGTCTTCGGGTTCCGACCGGAAGCACCACCGATCCCGTATACACAAGCAGACATGATCCGGCACGAACAGCTCGGTCATATCCTGATTTACAATCCGGATATATTGCCAGACGGGACAGCGTTCGATATTCAGAACATGGCCAGTCGTGCGCTTTCCGACGGACGCAATGTTTTGGAACGCGATGCGAGCGGAAGTCCGACGAAGTATCTCCTCTACAAGAATCAGTTTGACGAAAATGGTGAGATCTTGGATGGTGCTTGGTTTTCTGGCGATCAAGAGGTGAAAACCGGCACCCCACAGTCTGGGTGGCAGTTTGTCTCGCCCAAGGCCTTGCCTGGTACGGAAAGCAAAAACTTCGTCGCGCAGACGGATATCCTGATCGCGAATGCGAGACAAAATTTCTTTGGCGGAGTAGAACCGGATGCATTCCGAAAAGCCGTCGATGAATGGCATTCAAAGAAGGATACGTTCAAAGATGATGCCAACAAGCTCGCGTCGCTTCCAATCATGAGCTTCGTGCGTGAACGAGTACAAAATACGATATTTCGGTTTCTCCTCGTGCATGGAACAGGAAGAGGGACGCTGTTCGCGGACGGCAATTATGTCTGGTCATATGCGCTCTCGTCGGACGGCGTCCTCGTTTACTTCGGCAATGCGGACGAGTATGGCGCGGACGTGGACGGGAGCTCGCCGGTTGACTCGAACGCGAATTTGCGTGCCGTGGCCTCCCGCAGTGGATGTTGAGCTTTGATCTTTGAGCCTTTGAGTCGGCTTCCACCCCGGAAAGGGGTGGAAGCGGTTTTGCACATGATATACTGATTGTGGGAATGAGACACGGCGTACGCGTCGTGACCCCAGCAGTTTCTGCTTGTCCGGTGTCGGCGCGAGTATCGACAGAGAGGGGAGTAGGAGCGCGCGCATATTTTCTCCCCACGTCCGGTGCCGGTACGAGACCGTATCCGCTCCGGAACGCATTCGGATGGCACCGGGCACCATGGCACTCTCGTCGGACGGCAACCTCGTTTACTTCGGCAATGCGGACGAGAATGGCGCGAACGTGAACAGGAACACGCCGGATGACTCGAACTCGAATTTGCGTGCCGTGGCCTCCCGAAGGAACGGCGATCACCGCGGACGACCCGCGGTTTTCGTTTCCTCCGATTCGGTCGTCTTTTTGAGCCAGCCACCGATCATCTTGCCGATCTCGACGCCGTATCCGGATAATTCGGCGTACCCGGCATCGTTGAGACATCGGGTATCGTGCGCGAGCCGGAGATGAAAGAAAAATATCCGCAGTGTCACGTCCATCTTGTTGAGGATCATGACTCTCGATGTGCCCCGTTTCGATTGAGCCAGGTAGCCGACCTCGACGATCTCGAGGAGGGACTGTTCGAGACGCATACCGAGCGAGTAGCGCGACGCTTTCGGAAATGAAAGAATACGGGTATGGAGACACCGATAACAGTCGGCAAGCCGAAGGAAAATGACCGGTTCCGAGAAGCCACTGTCGTTCATGATGATATGTTCGAACGGATTATCTCACTTGAGAACCTGGTTGTCGCGTGGCGTGAATTCCGAATCGGGAAACGTTCCAAAAAAGACGTCATCGAGTTCGGTGATCGGGTCGAAGAACATCTCGTGGCGCTCGCTCTCGACCTGAAAGCCGGGAAGTATCGTCACGGACAGTATACCCGATTCATCGTCCACGATCCAAAGCGGAGGGAAATATCCAAGGCGCCGGTCCGTGACCGGGTGCTCCACCACGCTATGTGCCGAGTGATCGGTCCCGTGTTCGATCGCGGATTCATCTTCGATTCGTATGCGAATCGGACCGGGAAAGGGACACTTTCCGCGAATGACCGGTTCGATGCCTTCGTCCGGAAGTGCTCGCGAAACGGCTCGCGCACGGCGTTCGTATTGAAGGCTGATATCCGGAAATACTTCGATTCGGTCGATCACGAAACGCTGCTTCACATTTTGGGTCGACGGATCCGATGTGAACGAACGCTCGGATTGCTTCACTCTGTCGTTTCGAGCTTCGAAACGTCTCCCGGTAAAGGTATTCCACTCGGAAACTTGACGTCGCAACTGTTCTCCAACGCGTATCTCGATCCATTTGACCAGTTCGTAAAGCGAGAGCTCGGTGTGAAATACTATATCCGGTATGCCGATGATTTCGTGGTCCTTTCGGACGATGTGGGAGCGCTTGACCGCATGCGGTCACGTATGGATGCGTTCCTGACCCAGAATCTCGGCCTCACGCTTCATCCCGAGAAGACACGGATTGTTCGATTCGGGAGCGGTGTGGATTTTCTCGGGAAGGTGCATTTCCGATTTCACCGGGTCCTTCGCGTGAAGACGAAGAGACGAAGTATCCGGAGGATCGCATCTCGGAATGAGTCATCGTATATCGGACTCCTGAGACATTCGCGGTCGCATGGATTGGTACGGATACTCCGTGATATACTGGAACAAAAGAATGTTTTGGAAGAAGTATGCGTGAACCCGTCTACAAAGCCGAGTGGAGCGTGGACCAGTCGGGCATGACACGTCCCGATTCGGGCGACAACGGCGACCCGGTGGCCGATTTTATCGAACGAAACAAACGTGCGCTTACGCAGTATGCCGGCGATGCGTCGCTTTCCGTGCGTTCTGCCGAGGGGGTGATGACACCAGACGGCCCACTTGAGACATGCGCGATCGATCTTGAGAAGGGAGAATATTATTTGCATCGACGGTTCCGGGACGGGGCATACGGCGGATCGGAAGAGAAGATGCTCTTCGGGGCGTTTCACGAGATAGAACACTTCCGCGAATTGCGCGACCTCTTACGGGAGAACGGCGGGCCGGAAATCTGGCGGAAACTGAAACGAAAAAAGGAAGAACGGACGCGGTATCATATCCTGAACAATTCCTTTGGTGATGTGAAGATGAATCATGCGGTCGTGAATCGCGCGCCCGTATTGTCCGGGACGCGGGAAGAATTGTATCGAAAGGACCTGTTTCCCGAGCGAGACCTGACGAGTCTGCCGAAGCACTTGCAGTTCGCGCACGTGCTGAATTGCGAGATGCAGGTCCCAGGCGAGACTTGGACGGTCGATCCGGACGTCCGTGAGGAATTCGAGAAACTGAAAACGATACGCGGGCAGAAATCCGGTCGACCGATACTCGAGTATGCGACGCACCCGGATATCTCGATGCGTGACCGACTGATCGTGCAAGACGCGCTCATCGAACCGGTGTACGAAAAATTCTTCGTAGAGGACGTTCGGAAGAAACAAGAACAGCAAGCGAACAAACCTTCGGAATCGGGGCAAAAAAATGGTGAACCGGACCAAAGCGGGGATGCATCGAAACCGGGAAGCAGTGATGGAAAGCCGGATACGAATCAGGAGCCTTCATCGGAATCGTCTTCGAAGCCAGGGGATGAAATGCCGGGGCAGAGCGAAGGGTCTTCTGGTAAACCGACTGATGAAAACGTGACCGACCCCAAGAATCCAGAGGCATATTTCCGCAAGGAATATGATAAATACTTCGAGCAACATCCGGAGGCGATTCCGGAAGAGACTCTGAACAAGGCGGTGGAAGACGAAATCGCACGACAAAACGAAACGGGTGGGAACGCCGGAAAAAAAACATTCGACGCGTATGCTCGGGCGCAGGGTGTCGAGCCGAATGACCTTCGGAATTATATGCGGTTCCGCGACTCGCTCGAGAAAATAGCCGATCCGGAAACGGGTGAGTCGGTTGTAGACGCGATTCGGGAACTGTTCGAGCGGATTATCTCGAAGCGCTTGAAACGGATGCCGGAACCGAAGTATCCACTTCCTGAGGGAGACGAGCTCGAGTATCCGGCGGAGGCAGTCGTCCGCACGCGCGCCGGCGAGGCAGAACCGGACGTGTGGAGTGATACGGAATTTTATGAGAAGGAAGGCGATTTTGTCGGTGATTTCGACATCAGTCTCGTCGGCGATACGTCGATTTCTATGGCCGAAAATGGCGGGGAAAAACGGGATGAACAAAAGAAAGGACTGGTCCTCGTTATGGAGGCCCTTTCAGAGTTTTCTGAAAGACTCGAGGAAATCCGGTCACGGCTCCGATATGATTTGCATGTAAGAAATGAGCTGTGGGTGTTCGGCAATTCGGCAGAGTGCGTCAAATCACTATCCGACGAATTGACGGAAAAAGACCGGGTTTCGATGTACAGGCGCCTCGGCAGTACGAGTGGATCGACAGAAGACTTTTTGGTACTCGAAAAACTACTTGCTTCCGTGACCGAAGAAGAGATCACCCGCATGCGCGAGGGCAAATTGAAGAAAATCGTCATTGTCATGACCGACGGAGACAGCGATGATGCCAAGCGTGTCCAGGAACAGCTAGGAAAACTGCGGGAGATCGGTGTGAGCGTCGTCGGTGTCGGCATAACCGAGGAAGGCAAATCGGCTCTTACGACCTATGCTCCGGAGGCAAGGTTGTGTACCGAGGCGCCCGAGCTGGCCGTGGTTCTCGGCGAACTGCTCAAGGAGCATCTTCGGGACGTATAACAGACTTCATAACAGCTATAGCACGATGCTTTCCGGCATCGGAATTTCCGTGCTATACTGGATGCAAGATAATAACTATTTTCCGCCTATGACCGAGAACGCGCCGTATCTTTCGATCGTCATCCCTTCGTACAAGGAAGGGGAGCGGATCGGGCGGAACCTGCTCGAAATAGACAAATACCTGAAATCCAAGGATTTCTCGTACGAAGTCATCATCGTCGTGGACGGGTCTCCGGACAATACTGCCGAAGTAGCCCGCAATTATGGCTTGCAAATACCGAATCTCCGGGTTATAGAGAACCTGGAAAATCATGGCAAGGGCTATGTCGTCCGGCAAGGACTCCTTGCGGCGAAAGGGAAATTTCGCATCTTTATGGATGCCGACGGGTCCACATCCATCACGCACTGGGATTCATTTTTCCCGGAATTTGAGAAAGGATTCGATGTCGTCATCGGCTCACGCGATCACAAAGACACCTTCATCCAGGTGCATCAGCCGAAGTATCGCGAGATCATGGGGGATATGGGAAACTGGGCCATTCGGATTCTTCTCGGGCTGTGGAAGTATCCTGACACGCAGTGCGGGTTCAAGGCGCTTACCGGCGAGGCAGCCGATGCGATCGCTCACCGGATGGTCGTCGACCGGTTCGGATTCGATTTCGAACTTGTGACGCTCGCCGAGCGTCTCGGGTACAAGGTGAGTCAAATGCCGGTGCGTTGGATGAATGAGACCGGATCGACGGTCTCGCTTACGGGGAAGAACGGATTTATCCAGGTGCTTATCGATCTGTGGAAGACGAGGGTGCGTCTGTGGACGGGGGCGTATCGTCTGAAAGAAAAATGGTAATATGCCTGAGGGGTGGGTAAAAAGAAGGAAACACAAACGTTTGTGAACATAGAAATACATGATGGGGATACGCAGCGGGTCGCACCGAAAGCGGCAGCCGCCCGATCGGAGCTCCGTCAGGATATCATCACGGGTGATTGGGTCGTTATCGCGACTGGTCGTGCAAAACGCCCCGACGAGTTCGCGGTGCCGGAGCGTGCCCGGGAAAACGAGGACGTCTCGGATCCGTTCTTTGATCTTGAAGCAAGCGGACAAAAGGAACCGCTTTTGGCATATCGGGGGCCGGACAGGGAGTGGAGCCTGGTCGTCATTCCGAATCTGTATCCCGCATTCACGAGTGGCAAGGTAACGAAGGACCTCTCGGAAGGACCGTATTTCGCGATGAGTGGGGCAGGATACCACGAGGTAATCATCACGCGCGATCCGAAGAAGAGTATCGCGGAGCTCCCGCTCTGGCAGGTCGCCGAAATCGTCGACGCGTATCAGGACCGATATCTCTCCCTCATGACGAAGAAGACCGTGAAGTATATACAGATTTTTCACAATCATGGAAAAGAGGCGGGAGCGTCCATCACGCATCCCCATTCACAATTGATGGCCATCCCGGTCATTTCCCCGTATATCGACCTTCAGCTCAAGGGGGCCGAGTCGTATCGTCGGAATCATAAGTCGAATGTCTTCCAGACCATACTGGACCATGAACGGGAGGCGCGTACTCGATGTGTATTCGAGAACGAACATTTCCTTGTCTTCTGTCCGTTCGCGTCGCGTGTCGCATTCGAGACCTGGATCATGCCGAAACGATCCGGAAATCCTTATTTCGAGCGGATTACGGAAGAGGAAAAGCTTGCCCTCGCGGAAGCGCTTCAAAAGGCCTTGATTGCGATCCGAACCGGACTCGGAGATCCGCCGTATAATTTCTTTCTCAATACGGCCCCGTGTGACGGAAGGGAATACCCACAATATCGCTGGCATTTCGAAATCCTGCCGAAGACGTCCGTTTGGGCCGGGTTCGAACTCTCGACCGGCATCGAAGTCTCGACCATCGAGCCGGAGAAAGCAGCCGAATATCTCCGTGAACGATTGGAACCGTAAAGCCCCATGAATTTTTTCGGATTCGGCACACACACTTTCGATATATGAAGAAACGATACCTCATCGGAAACCTGAAGATGAACCTGAACTCCATCGCCGAGACGGAACAGTATCTTGTCTCACTCAAAAAGGAAATCTTTGGGAAACGGATCGACGGTGTCGAAGTCATCGTCGCGCCGTCCTCGACCTATCTGGAGCGGTTCTCTCGCGAATTGCCGGAGCCGGTTTTGCTTGGTGCACAGGACGTTTTTTGGGAAAAGGAAGGGTCGTATACCGGGCAGGTCTCAGCCTCCATGTTGCACGATCTCCATACCGGGTTCGTCATCGTGGGACACAGCGAGCGCCGGTTGTACGCACATGAGAACGATGCGGAAGTGGGATGGAAGGTCCGCGCGGCGCTCCATGAGAACCTTCATCCGATAGTATGTGTCGGTGAGACATCCGAAGAACGTGATCAAGGCGAAGCGGCGGACGTTGTCTCTCGGCAGATCGTTGAAGCGTTCCGTGACGTGCCCCCACTCTTGGCTGAGCGGGTACTGGTCGCATATGAGCCACGATGGGCGATCGGGACGGACACGACTCCTGAGTCCGAGGAAATCTTTGAGATGCGAATCGTGATTCATCGCGCGCTTGCGGAAGCGTATGATCCGGCGCTTGCGGATAAAATACCGGTGCTCTATGGTGGCTCGGTGAAGGCTTCCTTGTTGGATCGGGTATGTTTCGAACCCCGGATGGACGGCGTGTTGGTCGGTCGTGAGAGTCTGTATCCCCATGAGCTTGTTCGGATGGCGAACCTCCTCGGCGAACATGAAAGTCTGGAACGGGAACCGATTCAGGAGCAAGTCTAATTTTTCTGATCTATCGTCATGATTGTCACCACAAAAGCCATTCTGGAAAAGGCAAAGCAAGGCGGATATGCCGTCGGGGCGTTCAATACCGTCAATCTTGAGACCACGAGAGCGATCCTTGCTGCTGCAGACGAGCTTTCGTCGCCGGTCATCATCCAGATGACCGAGAAGACGATGGAGTATGCCGGTGGACGAGCCCTGTTTCAGCTGGTCCACAATCTCGCCGAGTTCTATCATCCCCGTATCCCGGTCGCGATCCATCTTGATCACGGGAAAAGTTTCGAAATCGTTGAACGGGCTATCGAGATCGGTTTTCCATCGGTGATGTACGACGGTTCGCGTCATACCTATACCGATAATGTCCGGACAACGACGAAAGTCGTGGCTTTTGCTCGTGGGAAAGGAGTGACGGTACAAGGAGAGCTTGGGAATGTCCCATATCTTTCCGAGGTTCATGGAACCGTTGATTGGGATGAATACATGACTGATCCAGATGAAGCAGTTCGTTTTGTTGAAGATACCGGCATTGATACGCTTGCTGTGGCAATCGGTAACGCGCACGGTTTTGCCGTTGAGCGTCCCGAGCCGGATTACGAGCGTCTGTCGAGGATCGCAGCGAAGGTTTCTATCCCGCTCATTTTACACGGAGCGTCTGATTGGGAGGATGGTCGTGCAGAAGAAGTCATTCGTCGGGGAATCTCGTGTTTCAATGTCGACACGGCTATCAAACTCGCGTTCGTCGGTGAATTATCCAAAGTGATCGGTGAAGGGGATAAGACGGATATCAGGAGTATCCTGGAGCCGGCCCGTGACGCAGTCAAAGAGACAGTGAAGCACAAGATACGACTCTTCGGAAGCGAGGGGAAGGCGTAAAATAGTCGAAAGTCTGTAAGCCAAAAAGTCGAAATCATGCTCTGTAGCCGTGTCCACACGGTGCTACGGGGTGAAGGCACACTTCGTACTATTGGACGGAGATACGCTCTGGAAGAGCAAACGAGAATATATACATAAATCGATACTAATAAAAAATATATGGCGGCGAAGAAAATAGCGATCAACGGATTCGGACGGATCGGACGGGCGGCGTTCAAGATAGCCCTCGCTCGAAAGGGGACGGAAGTCGTTGCGATCAATGACCTGACGGACGCGGTGACACTCGCACACCTACTCAAATACGATACGACGTACGGCGCATATCGGAGCGATGTGACGGCCGAGAAGGGCGCAATCATCATCGATGGGAAACGCTATCCCGTGTTCGCCGAACCGGATCCCAAAAAACTCCCATGGAAGGACCTTGAAGTCGACGTCGTCCTCGAATGTACAGGACGCTTCGTGGACGGTGATTCGGCCGGGCAGCACCTGACCGCCGGTGCCAAGAAAGTGGTGCTTTCCGCTCCTCCGAAAGGGGAGAACGAAATCCCGACGTATCTTATCGGCGTGAACGACCGGGAATACAAGGGTGAGCCGATCATCTCGAACGCATCGTGTACCACCAACTGCATCGCGCCGGTCGCAAAGATCATTGCGGCGAAGTTCGGTATCGTGAAGGCGATGATGACGACCATCCATTCCTACACCGCTGATCAGAACCTCGAGGACGGTCCGCACAAGGACCTCCGTCGTGCACGTGCCGCGGCACAAAACATCGTCCCGACGACGACCGGGGCGGCGCTTTCCGTGACCCGGCTCATGCCCGAGATCGCCGGGAAATTCGATGGACTTGCCGTCCGCGTGCCGACCATCGTCGCATCACTGACTGATTTCACCTTCCTCGTCGGCAAGAAGACGACTGCGGAAGAAGTGAATGCGGTAATCGAAGAGGCGAGCCGGGATACGGAATACTCCCGGGCCCTTTCCGTGACGCGCGAACCGCTCGTCTCGTCGGACTTCATCGGCAATCCGTATTCGAGTATCGTCGATCTCTCGCTCACCAAGGTGGTGGATGGCGATTTGGTGAAGGTCATGGCATGGTATGATAATGAATGGGGATATTCGAACCGACTCGTCGAGTTGGCAGAAGAGATATAGAAACTAACAACTAACAACTGACAACTGACAACAAAACGAACCGACGCCTGATGGAATCTGTGATTTCTCATGGTCTGGTTGTATGTTGAAAGCGGTATGTTGTGTGTCCGGGTATGTACGACCTTCTTATAAAAAACGGCACGGTGATTGATGGTTCGGGAGCGCCTATGTTCCGGGCCGATATCGCCGTGAAAGAGGACCAAATCGTCGCTGTCGGTTCCCTCAAAGGTGAGACGGCCGAACGGATCATCGATGCCGACGGGCACTATGTGACGCCGGGATTCATCGACGTGAACAACCATTCTGACACATATTGGGAAGTCTTTCGCAACCCAGGCTTGCACGGAATGATCCTGCAGGGAGTGACGACAATTATCGGAGGGAATTCCGGTGCTTCTCTCGCGCCACTCATCGAACCGGAGAGTCTTCGTTCTATTCAGAAATGGACAGACGTCGACGCAGTCAGTTTCAACTGGCTTTCCATGAAGGAATTCCTAAAGGAGATGGAACGTCGGCCATTGTCCGTGAACTTCGCGACGCTTGCCGGACACGGGACGATTCGTCGTGATATCCTTCGGAATCCGACGAAGAAGCCGTCCGAGAGCGATTTGTCCGCCATGAAACTCCTGCTTCGTCGGGCGCTCGACGAGGGATCGATCGGTTTTTCGACAGGACTCAAATATACGCATGCGCGGCTCGCAGAAGACAAGGAGATCACACAGCTCCTCGCTCTGGTTGCGAAGCGCAACGGCGTGTATGCGACCTATCTGCGCGACGAGGAGGAGAATCTCCTCCGGGCCGTCGAGGAAGCGATCGTCTCGGCGAAGGGGACTGGTGTTCCGCTTCATATCTCACATCTGAAAGCGGTCGGTAAGCGGAACTGGCACCTGTTCGAGGAAGCGCTCGAACTTGTCCGGAACGCCGCCTTGGACGGACTCGATATCACTTTTGATGTCTATCCGTATACCGCAAGCGGTTCGGTGCTCTATACGTTCCTTCCGGACTGGGTGACCGAAAGTGGTCGGGAAACGATGCTTCATCGGCTTCGCGACTTCAAGGTCCGGCAATCCGTCTTACGGGATATGCGTGAGAGCGGACTCGATTATGCGGGAATGAGACTCTTCATCTCCTCACTCAGCCCCACGACCGCCCAAAAGACCGTAGCAGAGATTTCGAAGGCACAACAGAAGTCGCCTGAGGAAGTCGTCATCGATATTTTGCTTGCGAGCGGTGGTCGTGCGATCGCCTCACTCGAAGTGTCGAGTCCAGAGAACGTCGCAAAAGCGGTACAGCACCCGTATTCCATCATCAGTTCGAACGGTGTCGGCTATTCGACGGATTATGGTTCGACCGGCAACATGGTCCATCCGAGAAACTTCGGGACATTCCCGAAAGCGTTCGCCGAATATGTCCGCAATCGACAGACGCTTTCCTGGGAAGAAGCGGTACACAAGATGACCGGAAAACCGGCTCTCAAATTCCGCCTCGAGGACCGTGGTTTCCTGCGTGAAAAAGCCAAGGCAGATATCGTGATATTCGATCCTGAAACGATCAGTGACCGTTCGACGATGGACGATCCGTTCCGGTATCCGGACGGCATCCGTATGGTCATCGTCGGAGGCAAGGTGACGGCCGAGAACGGTGTCTGGAACGGTACCCGTGCCGGGGAGACGATCCGCTCCAAAAAACACGGACTGTTCGGATAGGGAGACGTCGGTATTTTGAAAGTCGCTTCGGAAGGTTTTCCGGAGCGGTTTTTTGTTGTGCGGTTGATGAGAATAGGGATGAATGGTAGACTGGGAATCACCGTAACGCATCATTGGCATGGCATCGAAACCGAAAGCGACACAGTTCATTTTCGTCGATTATGCCCTGGAACCCGAAGAACGACGGGCCGTTTTTCGGTATGAGATCGCATTTGAGAGTCGTCCCAGCCTCACCTTTTCCGATTCGGTCGTTTTTCCCAGGGAATTTTCTCTCGACGAGATCCCATCCGGATTGCTTAGGAACGCGCTTCACAGTCTTCACCTGATGCTCGGCATCAGTTACTACAAGTTGTATTGTCCTCCGGAAATCGTTCTCTTGACCGACCCTCTCTCAAAAGAGCAGGCCGATTTCTGGAATACCATCTATGGAAGAGGTCTTGGGGAATTTTATTATCGAAACGGGATCGATCCGAACATCGTGATACGATTCCCGTATGATGAGTCGGTTTTCACTCATTCGTATGCCTTTCAGAGAAAAGACCGTTCACTCGTCGGCATCGGCGGAGGGAAGGATTCCATCGTGGTCGGGGAGCTCCTGAAAGAACGGGGAGATGATTTTTCGGCGCTCCTTATCGAAATACAGAAAGAATCGCCGATCTCGAACGCTGTTGCGGAGCTGATGGATGTCTCGTCCGTGAAGATCCGATATTTTCTCGATCCGAAAATTTTCGAACCGCATGAAGGAGCTTACAACGGCCATATCCCGATTTCCGCAGTGTTCGCCTTCGTCGGGTATCTGACGGCGATCCTTTATGACTTTTCATACGTCGTCGTCGGCAACGAACACAGCAGCGATTTCGGAAACGTCCGTGTCGGTGGAGCGGAGGTGAATCATCAGTGGAGCAAGTCGTCCGAGTTCGAACGGCTTTTCAGGGGGTATGCAGATCGTTTTCTCTCCCCGGACATCGTCTACTTTTCCCTCCTTCGCCCGTTCCACGAGATCCGTATCGCGGAGCTGTTTACGAGGCATGTGAAATACTTTCCGGTCTTCTCGAGCTGTAACCGGAACGTGCGGATACAGAAGGAGCGACCGGAGACTATCTGGTGCGGGGAATGTCCGAAATGTCTTTTCGTCTTCACGATGCTGTCCGCATTTCTTGAAAAGGAATCATTGATCGGCATATTCGGACGAAACCTCTACGAGGAAGAATCACTTGTCCCGCTGTTTGCCGACATACTCGGATTCGGAGGGATGAAGCCGTTCGATTGCGTCGGCACGTTCGAGGAGTCGCGTGCAGCCCTGTTCCTCGCACGGGAATCGTATGCCGATTCGATCGTCATGCGGGCCTTCCTCGATCGTATCGAAGATTCACAGTGGCTTATCGAAGATGTCTTTCGGACGAGTGTTTCTCCGATGGTTCCCGCACGGTTCGCCTTCTACGGCATGAAGAGCGTGCTTATTCTCGGATACGGGAAGGAAGGAGAACTGACCGAGCGTTATCTGAAGCGATACTTTCCGGGACTCGAAATCGCGGTGGCGGATAAGTCTATCGATCCGGACTATCTGGAAAAGCAAAGCGGGTACGATTTCGCGATAAAGACGCCCGGTATGCGCAGGGATCTCGTCACGATACCGTACACGACGGCGACGAACATCTTCTTCTCGCAGATCAGGAATACGGTCGTCGGCGTGACCGGCTCCAAGGGAAAGAGTACGACCGCATCGCTCATATATTCCATCCTGAAAGAGGCCGGAAAAAAAGTCAGATTGTTGGGCAATATCGGAACACCGATGTTGTCGGTCCTGTTGGAGCCGATCGATCCGGAGGAGATTTTCGTCGTGGAACTTTCGAGCTATCAGCTTGATGACATCGCATACTCTCCGAATATCGCGGTCGTTCTCAATCTGTTCCCCGAACACATGGACTATCACGACGGCGTCGGGAACTACTATGAAGCGAAGCGAAACATCGTACGGTATCAGAGACCTGGTGATCGTTTCATTTATAACGGGAAAGACGAACGATTGAAAGCGTGGACGACGACACCGGGAGTGGAACGCCTCGCGTTCTCGTCGGAGTGCGGTCTGTCCGAACTCGTCACCTCTCTTCGTGGCACGCATAACGCGGAGAATATCTCGGCAGCCGTCGCGGTTGCCCGATCATTCGATATCTCGGAAGAACGGATACGGGCGGCGATAGCGACGTTCCGACCGTTGCCACATCGGCTGGAGACCGTCGGAGAACATCGTGGAATCACTTTTATTGACGATGCGATTTCCACGACTCCGGAATCGACGATGATGGCGCTCGCCGCTGTTCCGAACGTCGCTACCATCTTCCTCGGAGGAGAGGATCGCGGATATGAGTTTTCCAGGCTCGAAGAGGCGTTGCGAGGCGGTGTCGTGAAGAACGTCGTGCTGTTTCCCGAGAGCGGGAAGCGTATCCTGTCGTCGAAAGAAGGATTCAACGTGCTCGAGACGTCGAGTATGGAAGAAGCCGTCGGGTTCTCATATGCGCACACGCCGAAAGGAAGCGTGTGTCTTCTTTCGACGGCCTCGCCGAGTTACAGTCTGTGGAAGAATTTCGAGGAGAAAGGGGATCAATTTCGATACTTCGTCGAAAGGCTCGGACGGGAGTCGGATTAAGAGCCTATCCGTTAGGAACATACCTACTGCGCCTATGATCTTCGGCGTAAACGCGTGTACCCCTTGTCGCCTTATCTACAGATAGGGCTCCGCGGGTTACCTGCCTTTCCGCTCGAAGCTCATACGGCTCGTGACGGAGACCCTAACGGATAGGCTCTAAGTATGTGTCGGGATAATCGGAAATAAAAAATATATGTCTTACGACGTCATCATTATCGGAGGCGGGCCGGCGGGAGTCTCGGCCGGAGTGTATGCCGCACGCAAGAAGATGCGAGTGCTCCTGCTTACCGGAACGATCGGGGGGTCGTCTTCGGTGTCGGCGACCATCGAGAACTGGATAGGGGACGTCTCGATCGCCGGATATGCGTTCGCATCCCGGCTCGAGGAACACCTCCGCGCACAGGACGGACTCGATATCCGTCTCGACGAATCAGTGACGGGCGTGACGAAACTTCCCGACGGTTCATTCGAGGTGAAGACGGAAAGGGGCGAGACTTTCGAGACGAAGTCGGTCATCGTCGCATCGGGTGTCCGACATCGGCACCTCGGCGTTCCCGGTGAGGAAACGTTCACGGGGAAGGGCGTCGCGTACTGCTCGACCTGTGACGCACCGTTCTTCCGCAACAAGCATGTCGCGGTCGTCGGTGGTGGCAACTCCGCATTCGAGGCGGTCGAAGACCTTATCCCGTATGCCACGAAGGTGACCATCCTCACGCTTGATCCCGATTTCACCGCGGATCCGGTCTTACATGACCGCGTGCTTGGATCCGACAAGGTCGCGACGGTCCGACTCGCCAAATCCGAAGAGATCGTCGGTGAGCGGAAAGTGACGGCACTTCGTTATGAGGACCTCGCGACGAATGAGAAGAGGGAATTATCCTGTGATGGTGTGTTTGTCGAGATCGGCATGATGCCGAATGCGGAACCGGTCCGTGATATCGTCGAATGCAATCGGCTCGGCGAGATCGTCGTCAATCCTCGGACGTTCGAAACTTCAACGCCGGGCATCTTCGCGGCCGGTGACGTGACGGACCTTCCGTACCGTCAGAACAATATCTCCGCCGGCCAGGGAGCGGTGGCCGCGCTTGCCGCGTACGACTTCGTCCGTGGCGCCGGCGCCGGCAATCCGACCGTGGTTGTAAAAAACGTTTGACCGAGGAGATTTTTCGTGCTATAATGGACTTGTAAATGAGAAGAAAGCGGGTGTTTCCAGGGTGAAACGCCCGCTTTCCCTTCTTATTTTGAAACAAACCTATGAAACGAATACTTCCCATCATCATCTTTCTCGCGACGATCGCCGTTCCTCTGAGCGGTGTTTCCGCATCGAGCGGACAGTCTCCGTGGGTGGAGACTGCCGTCGCGCTTGCGAACCAGGAGCGCAAAGGCCGGAATATTCCCGAGCTCACAGTGAGCCCGACACTTGAACAGGCTGCCGCGCTGAAACTTTCCGATATGGAAAAGAATGGGTACTTCGCGCACACGTCGCCTGCCGGACTGACCCCGTGGTCATTTATGGACAAGGTGGGATATGGGTATCGGTATGCGGGGGAGAACCTTGCCATACATTATACCGACCCGGGCAGTGAACACGTCGCATGGATGAAGAGCGAGAAACATTGTCAGAACATTCTCGATCCCCAGTTCCGCGAGATCGGTATCGCGGTGAAGAAAGTGTTCTTCGAGGGGCGTGAGACGATGCTGACCGTCGAGATGTTCGGAACGGTCGCCGGGAATGAAGTTCAGACTACCCTGACGAAAGATGACGCCCTGACTCTGTGTAGGGGAGGTGTTCCGACGGTCTCCGGCGTTGCTGTCGATCTCGGGAACGGCAATTCTCTCGGCGGAAAGATCGCTCTCCTGTCGAACGGGATTTTCCCGGAGGCCGAAGCATACGCGCGGTCGCTCTCGGGAGACCTGTATGGCGTCGCGGAGCTTCTGACAACCACAGTATTTGCCTTGGCTCAGGTCGCCGCGATGATCATATCGATACGGCTCCTGCTTGCCCGTGAGACGCGGGAAGGTGTCTACCTGTCCTAATTTTTCCGGCGGGAGAGAGACTCTGATATCCGGGGTTTCCCTCCCGTCCGAAAGAAAAGGACGGCCTGCACGTTTACAAAAACAAAAACAGAAAGAAACATAAACACCCGGAATACCTTCCGGCAACCATAAAAAGGAATGAATCCTCTTTCCTCCTGCACGGCGGTGTCCGCACCCCCGGCAACCATACGTATGAGATAACCCCTTTCGGGGTTTTCTTTTTTTGTATATCGAAAATCGCATATTTATGGGCTTCTTTCGGGCTTTTCCCCCTTGCCTTGGTGGGGTATTTCGGCTAGAATGTCAGGTATGGAACGATTTGAAATCGAAGGAGGAAAACAACTCAGAGGAACCATCGACGTCCGCGGTTCGAAGAACGCGGCATTGCCGATTTTGGCCGCGACCCTTCTTTCCGAAGAAACGAGTGTCATCGGCAACGTCCCGCGTATCGAGGACGTGTTTCGTCTGCTCGAAATTCTCGAAAGCATGGGAGTCTCTGTGGAATGGCGCGACGAGCGGACGGTCGCGGTGACGCCGAAAACCGTCGATCCTTCACGGATGGACACGATGCCTGTAAAGAAGATCCGCTCTTCGATCCTGTTGCTTGGATCGCTCTCGGCCCGGTCCGATCATTTTTCCCTCGCGCATCCCGGTGGATGTGTCATCGGTGCACGACCCGTGGGCACGCATTTCGATGCGCTCAGGAAACTCGGTGTCGTTATCGAGGGCGACGGCAAGGGATACCGTATCGATGCGTCCGGTCGGAAGCCTGGGAAGATCGCCTTGCGTGAGATGTCCGTGACAGCGACCGAGAACGCGATGATGCTCGCGGCGGGAATGTCGGGCAAGACGGTCATTCGGGTCGCGGCAGCCGAACCGCATGTCGAGGATCTCGGACGATTTCTCGAAAAAATGGGAGCGAAAGTGTCCGGTCTCGGGACGCATGTCATCGAAATCGAAGGAGCAGCATCGCTTTCGGGCGCGGAGTACTCGGTTATCCCGGATGCCAATGAGGCGGCGACCTTCCTTATCCTCGGGGTGGCGACCGGCAGTCCGATTACGGTCGTGAACGCGCGCGAAGATCATCTCGACATCGTACTCGAGAAATTACGTGAGTTCGGAGCCGATTTCCGGATCGACGGGGACTCGATAACGGTCGTCCCGGCGGAGCACCTTGTCGCCGTTCCGAAGATCGATACGCGTACCTATCCCGGGATCCCATCGGACGTGCAGGCGCCGCTTGGGGTCTTGGCAACGCTGTCCGATGGTGAGACACTTCTTTTCGACACGGTTTTCGAGGGGCGATTCAATTATGTGGCCGAACTCGAGAAGATGCGGGCCTTCGCGACGGTACTCAACCCTCATCAGGTGCTTTTCCGCGGGCCGGCGAAGCTTCGCGGTACGACGATACGGAGCTACGATCTCCGGGCCGGAGCGGCGCTCATCATCGCGGCGCTCGCAGCCGAGGGCAAGACGGTTATCGAAGATATCTATCAGGTGGACCGCGGATATGAGCGGATCGAGGAACGACTCGCAGCGCTCGGGGCGGATATACGTCGGGTGAATGACCGATGATCACGTTCCAAAAACCAAAAATAACGGGAGATGCTTCGTTTGATGATTGGAATGTGGTGTTTGGTTATTGAACTGATATGAATCCATTCGTGCAAAAAATCGGCATCGACCTCGGAACCGCGAACACGCTCGTGTTCGTGCCGGGCAAGGGCGTCGTGGTGAATGAACCGTCCGTCGTGGCGATCTCGGTGCTCGAGAACAAGGTGCTTGCGGTGGGCAACGAGGCCAAGGAGATGATCGGCCGTACGCCGGATACGATCGTCGCGTCCCAACCACTCCGTGACGGGGCGATCGCGGACTATCGGGTGACCGAGGCGATGCTCCGGTATTTCATACAGAAGGTCTCCGGCAGGTTTCGATTGATTCGTCCCGAAGTCGTGCTTTCCATCCCGGCCGGCGTTACCTCGACGGAGCGGCGCGCGGTCATCGATGCGGCGAACAAAGCCGGCGCACGTGCGGCCTATGTCGTGAAGGAGCCGATCCTCGCGGCCATCGGGGCGGGAATCCCCATCCATACCGCGCAGGGGAATATGATCATCAATATCGGCGGTGGAACGTCCGAAATCGCGGTCATCTCGCTCGGTGGCGTGGTTGCGTCGGCGTCGGCACGCGTCGGCGGGAACCGCATCGACCTGGCCATCTCGGACTATATCAAGCGCAAGTATAGTCTTGCGATCGGCGAACGGACGGCAGAAGAACTCAAGATCAAGATCGGTGCCGCCATCGCACAGGTCAAGGAGGATCACATGGATATCCGCGGGCGTGACCTTATGGGCGGACTTCCGCGAACGGTATCCATCTCGTCCAACGAGGTAACCGAAGCGGTCCAAGACGAGCTTCGCGAGATCATCAATGTGGTGAAGCAGGTCCTCCAAGAGACCCCGCCGGAGCTCTCGGCCGATATCATGGACAAAGGCATGGTGCTCTCGGGTGGGACGTCCCAGCTCCGTTTCCTCGACCAACTCATCAGCAAGACGATCGGCGTGCCGTGCTATGTGGCGGACGATCCGGCGTTTTGCGTGGCGCGCGGGACCGGTATCGTGCTCGAGAATCTCGACGCGTACAAACGGAGTATCATGCTGGGGAAATAGACTTCGCGACTCACGACTCACGATTCGCAATTCGCAACCTTGAATCGACGACGTACTACGGTATTTCGGTTGTTGTCAGTTATCAGTATGATAATAGGAATAGATTCGTCGCGGGCATTCCTGCGGAATCGGACCGGTATCGAGGAATACGCGTACCAGGTCGTTTCACACCTTCGTGACCCACTCCGAAATGAGCGGGTGATTTTGTATGTCCGTCACGGCCAGGGTCCTGATTTCGAATTACCGGCATCATGGGAAGTCAGGTCGCTTCGGGCGCCGCGATTTTGGACGCATGTCCGTCTTTCACTTGAGATGCTGTTACATCGACCAGACATATTGTTCGTCCCGGCGCACACGGTGCCGTTTATTCACCCTAAAAAATCAATCGTCACCGTGCATGGGCTTGAATACGAGTTTTCCTCGGAAAGCTATTCCCCGTGGGAGCGAACCTATATGCGCGCAGTGATCCGGTTCTCGTGTAGGGCGGCCGAGACGGTCATTGCCGTGTCGGAGAATACGAAAAAGGACCTGATACGGCTCTATGGGACTCCGGCTGAGCGGATACGGGTGGTGTATGAGGGGAAGCCGGAATTCCGTCCACATACGGACGGAACAATTTCGAAACGGGAACGGGGAATTGAAAAACCATATTTGTTATTTATCGGGCGGATCGAGGAACGGAAGAACGTCCGACGAATCGTGGAAGCATTCGATATTTTGAAAAAGAAGAAAGCTATCCCTCATCGGCTCGTGCTTGCTGGGAAACCCGGGTATGGATATGAAGCGGTACAAGATGCGATCGAAGCGTCGGAGTATCGGGGCGATATTATCGAAATGGGATATGTGAGTGCCGAAGAAAAGACGGAACTGCTTTCCGAGGCCGATGTATTCGTGTTCCCGTCGCTGTATGAGGGCTTCGGTCTGCCAGTGATCGAGGCGCAGACGGTCGGTGTGCCGGTCGTGACGTCCGATATTTCGTCGCTTCCGGAAATCGGGGGAAAAGGCGCCTTGTACGCGGATCCGCTTTCGGTCGAATCGATCGCTGACCGTATCTGGGAGGTTCTTTCCAGCTCGGCCCTGCGGAGTGGTATAATAGAAAAAGGCCGAGCGAATGCCGAACGGTTCGACTGGGCGAAGTGCGCGGAAGAAGTTTCGGCACTCATACGACGTTGAATATGTAATGACCGTTTCGTATTCAGCGAGCCGTTTTTGAACAATGAGTCAATGTAACAATGAAACAAGTCTCTTCAAAAAACAAGACTGCTTTCGTTCACGATTTTCTCGTGTCGTACGGGGGTGCGGAGCGTGTGTTGGAAAGCCTGATCAAGCTCGATTTGGAAGCGCCGATCTATACGCTTCTGTATGATCCGGACGCGATGAAAGGGCGGTTTTCGGGACGCGAGATACGGACCTCTTTTTTGCAGAAACTCCCGAAATTTTTCCGTAAGCGGTACCGATTCCTCCTTCCACTCTTTGCCGTGGCTGCGGAGTCGCTCGATCTGCGTGAGTTCGATACCGTCATATCTTCTTCTGGTGCGTGGTCCAAGGGAATCGTGACCAGACTTCGCACGATGCATATCGCGTATCTCCATTCGCCGATGCGTCTTTTGTGGGATACGAACGAACGGTATCTCGATACGGCACGGCTACGTGGTCCGGGTCGGTTTTTGGGTCGATTATATTTGTCGTATCTGCGGGTGTGGGATCGTGAGGCGGCGGATCGTCCGGATATGCTTGTCTCCAATTCCGAATATACGAGGGAGCGCGCTCTCAAATACTATCGTCGGGATTCGGTCGTGGTCCATCCGGCGGTGACACTGTCGGAATATTCCCACCCTTCAGACGGAGGCTCCCATCCATCACCCCGCAAAGCCGGGGAGCTCCCCTCTGGCAGGGGCTCCCACCCCTCAGTCCCGAATACGGGACAGCTCCCCTCTGGCAGGGGAGCGGGGGAACGAGAGGATTTTTTTCTGGTGGTGTCGCGACTAACCGCGAGCAAGGGTATCGATATCGCGATCGAAGCCTTCAACAAACTTCAACTTCCGCTCCGGATCGTCGGGGAAGGACGTGAACGTCGACACCTCGAATCGTTCGCGAAGAAGAACATCGACTTTCTCGGCTCCGTGGACGATGCCGAGCTGGTCTCACTCTATCGTCTCGCTACGGCGGTCATCGTGCCATCGGAAGAAGACTTCGGAATGGCGGCGGCGGAAGCTGTTTCGCTCGGGACTCCGGCAATCGTGCTCGACAAGGGTGGCACGGCGGAAATCGTCACGGAAGGGAAAACCGGGGAATACTTCGGGGCTGCGACTCCCGAGGTGCTCGCGGATGCGGTGCGGCGGTTCCTGGCTCGTGGTACCGACGCATACGTCGTTGATCCTGATGCCGGAAAATGGTTTTCGGAAGATCGGTTCCTCTCGACATGGCGAGCATTGTTGGCAAAAAGGGAAGAAGAAATAATTACACCGAAATTCGAAACTCTCTCCAAATGTGAATACCGAGAAGCGCGTCGGTCCGACGAAAGTGCAGTATAAAAATAGAGAAGAGAGCTTTTTGTTAAGAGGATTCGCTCTGTGAATGCCGGGGTGAACTCCCACATGTTACCAGTCATTGATCTCAGTATGGCTATTATCGGACACGAACGACAGAGGACGTTCCTCGGGAAGATTTCATTAGGAGAGCTCCCGCATCATGCGTTCCTCTTTTTCGGCCCGGAAGGGGTCGGAAAACGCCTTGTGGCGCTTGAATTCGCTGCGTCACTCCTTGGTTTTCCTGGTGAGGACCCGTCGCAGAAACAGGATTTTTTATCATTTGCACCCGAGGCAAAAAAGGAAGGTGGGAAACGGAGCATATCCGTCGAAACCGTCCGCGAGACAGGAAAATTTTTGAGTCGGTTTCCGGCGGAAGCGCATCGTCGCGTCATCTTGATCGACGATGCCGATCGGATGACCGAGGAGGCCCAAAATGCGCTCCTCAAACTGCTTGAAGAGCCGAACTCGTCCTCGATACTCATTCTGATTGCCTCGCGGACAGGATTGCTTCGTGACACGGTCGTTTCCCGGACATTCCGTGTCCCGTTCGCATCCGTTTCCGAGGAAGCGATGCGGTCCGGCTTCGGCTCGTCAGTCGCTGAACCATTTTTCTTTTCTCTCGGCCGGCCGGGAATCGTCGCCGGCGCAATCGCCAATCCCGATGCGTTTTCCGGTCGTCGGGATTTGCTCCGATCCCTTTTCCGTCTTTCGGCACTTTCTGTTTCTGAGCGACTCGCCCTTTCGGAGAAATTGTCCACGTCGCCAACTGAAACGGCCGAGGTACTCGAGTGGTGGGCCTCGGGTTTGAGAAATATGCAAAAACGGGGTGATTCCGCCAAGTCAGTCGTACGTCGGTATCGTTTCCTCGAAGATATCGAGAAGACGACCCGCTCGCTTCGGGATACCAATGCGAATGCGCGTCTGTCGCTTGATCGACTGTTTCTCGTCTCGATCTGATCCCGTATGAAAAATAAACCTGAAACGATAAAACCAAAACGGAAAACGGAACTGAAGCCGAAGAAACTGCTTCTCTCGAAGAAGGAGAAACAAGCCGTTTCGCCACATGCACACATGTTTCGGGAAGCGTTTCTGCCGGATCGGAGGGTTCGGAAGCCGCTTTTGGTCCGTGAGAAGCCGAAGCGTTCAGGAGGCGTCCTCTCCGGGGCTATTCTCCTCTGGGTCGCATTCCTTTCCGTGACGACCTATACTCTTTTCTTTTCAGACTTCCATAAGATACAAATCATCGAATTGTCCGGCACGAAAGATATTTCAGCGGAGGATATCCAATCATTTGTCCGGGATCGGCTTGCTGAAAAAACGTTCCGGTTCTTTTCACAAGACAATTTTTTCCTCGCACCGACCGATTCGATTCGGAACGATATGCTTCGTGCTTTTCCGAAGCTTGCGACCGCGTCCATATCCCGGCAGTTCCCGGATACGATACACATTCAGGTGACCGAACGGGACCGGATACTTTTGTGGTGCTCCGGTGATCCGTGCTCTCTGGTCGGTGACGATGGCGTAGCGGAGGACGGTTCGTCCTCGATGACGCCGAGCAATGAGCCGTTCCTCCTGCGCATTATCGACGACGGTTCCAGTCCGGTGACCATCGGTGAACCGCTCCTCGATCCGAAGTCGGCTTCGGCAATCATCCGTTTGGCACAAGCGCTCCCGGATCGTGCCGGTATCGCCGTCACGTCGCCGATGCATTCTCCGTCTCGCGTGTCCGACGAGGTACGGATCACGACCAAAGATGGGTGGGATATCCTTGCGAATCTCACTCTCGATCCCGACAAAACGATCGCTTCGCTTCTGCTTGTCCTTGATAAGGAAATCCCGCAAGATCGGCGCTCCGTGCTCCGGTATATAGACCTTCGTACCGAGAACAAGGCATTCTTTGCATACTCGGACTGGACGCCTCCGCCGGACCCCACGGCTACGAATCCGACGGCTACTCCGGCGACCCCTACCCCGATCCAGAGCGGGACTCCCACGAATACCAATGCAAAGAAGGTAGATAATGTAAAAAAATGAGTATCGTTTCTTCACAGGTTCACAGGTTGGCGAACGAGGAAGGAGAAAAAATAGGGGGACGCGAAAATGACGGTCGTCATTTTCTCGTTCCCTAGGGCGCTGAGTGAGAACTGACGATATATACGTATGATATATGGCAGTAATACCAAATCAAAATAATCTATTTCAGTTTGCTGGTTGGGAGTCCGTCCCGCGAATGCCGGGGCGAACCCCCTTATTCTGCCAGTAATCTATTTGATTCGGTATAATATAAGTCCGAAAAGGATTTGGTACAATATTAAGTGAGACAAACGGATATGTGGAAAACTATTTCATCGAAAGAGTTATATTCAGTCATCCTCGTATGACGCTGGTCGAAGATGAGATCATTTTGCCAAGTGGCCAGAAGATGACCTACCTTAAACAGAAGGACAACGGGAGCTGTTGCGTGACCATCATCGCGAAACAAGATGACAAGATCCTTGTCCAACGCGAGTATTCGTACCCGTCGAATCAGAAAATATTCCAATTTCCAGGCGGAGGTGCGCCGGCGCATGAAAAACCCGAAGAGGGCGCCAACCGGGAATTGATGGAAGAGATGGGGTATCGGGCGAATACGCTCGATCTGTTGGGAATCTATCTTATGGATAACCGGCGGTCCACGCAAAAGATGCATGTCTTTCTGGCAGGTGATTTGACGAGAGAATCACGGGAAAAGGATAGCGAGGAAGAAATTGAGAGCTTCTGGTTTTCCGAAGATGAGATAGCAAAGATGATCAAGAACGGCGAGATCATAAACGTCCATGCGCTTGCATCATGGTGTTTGTATACGAACCGTCAATAATCGCATCGCGGATAGAAAGTGACATATTTTTCGGCGAATCATAAAATGGCTCAGATTTATGTTTCCGAGGACGGTCCTCGGAGACTTTTGACTTCAATCGGGGTATCCGTAAAGGATGTCCCGATTTTTTTATACACGTCCGGAAATGGCTTTACGAACGAAGCTCGCATCGTGTGAAAACCGAGAAAAACCGGTGACCTAATAACGCGGTCGTCAGGGTATATTCCTTTGTCTGGAAGGGAAGATTCAAAATAGCTGGCGTATTTCGGTGAAACGGGCATATACTGTGGATACGATATCGAATGACCGACCTATGATCTATACGATAAACATCCAGAAGGCGATCAAGTTCGCGGCGAAGACCCATAACCACTATCAGCAACAGACGCGCAAGGGCAAGGAAATCCCGTATATCACGCATCCGTTGACGGTTGGCGTCATCTTGTCGCTTGCGGATGCGTCGGAGGATGTCGTCGTGGCGGGGATACTGCACGATACCATCGAGGATAGCGCCGACCACAAGAAAGTGACCGTGGAGATGATCGCGGAACGATTCGGAGAGACGGTCGCCACACTCGTACTTTCGGTGACGGAGACCGATCGGAGTCTGCCGTGGGACGAGCGCAAACAAGAGGCACTCGACCATATCGCACACTTCTCACACGATTCGATTCTCGTGAAATCGGCGGACGTGCTCTCCAATGTCACCGAGCTCGTCGATGATCATGAACGGAATGGGGACGAGGTATTCTCGCGGTTCCATGTGCCCAAAGAGAAGACCGTCGCGTATCAACTGAAAGTAATCGTGGCGATTCTCGAGCGATGGAAGGAAAATCCGTTGGCCCGGGATCTTCGGTCCGCCGGGGAAGAGCTGAGGAGAATCGGGAAGAGCCAGGAATAAGGAATAATGAATCAAGAATACGGAATAGGGAATGGGACAGATAACAAGGAATAGTCTGTAAAGTCCATAAAGTCAAAAGTCTGTAAAGTCACAAGTCATAAAGTCGGGAGAGACGTACGATCTACAACTGACACCGAGAGAACGTTATTCGGCTCACGAGTTAACGGGTTTAGGAGAGATACGTCAAAAACTGAACGTAGACTCCGTGATTGCGTAGTCGAAATTTTACGGGGTTGAACGTCTGCACAGTCTGAATCAATTTAGATTATTAAATCGGGATCATTAAAAGACAACGCTATGCTGATCATATATGCGCATTTCGACACGGCAGGGCACTGTGGGGAAGTTTTGAAAACGGTCGAGGAAGGGCTCTTGGCAAAAGGGAAATCATACGAGGTGCTTGATTTGTATGCGACTGGCTTTGATCCCATTTTACGACCCGAAGAAATGATCGATCGCGGACTGTCCAAGACCGATCCGAAAATTCGAGAGATTCAGGAGAAGATTATTGCCGAGCGTGAGTATGTTTTCATTTATCCTACATGGTGGAGCAATGTACCGGCGATACTCAAGGGATTCTATGACCGGGTTTTCTCATCCGGGTTCGCATTTCAATACCAGAAGAACGGTTTTCCGGAGGGTCTCCTGAAAGGGAAACACGCTTTGGTAATCACTACTTCCGGCGGGCCGACGTTCTATCAGTATGCTGTCCGGCTTCGGCGGTCGATCTTGGTGACAACCTCGGATACGCTCGAGTTTTGTGGCGTGAAGACGAAAAATCTGCTTATCGGAGGCTGCGTGAAGCTCGATGAAACCAAGAAAAATGAAATCAAGACGAAAGTGACTCGCTCCCTGGGCGCATTCATCGGAGCGTGATGGCAGAGCTGTTTACAGTGAATCCAAATTACGGTATACTGCGACTACAATCGAAGATATCAAGAGGTGGCGAGAGTTCTGGCTCGAAGACCCACCGGCAACCTGCCTCTGTAAGGTGCCCCGTCCAGCCCCGTACGGGGGAAGATGCCGAATGATCTCTCTCCCTCGCGGAGAGAGATTTTTTCATTCATGCGTATGACTGTCGCTTCGAAAGATGAACGCCAAAGAAATTTCGTACCGGAACGGTTGGATATACCGGGTCGTCCGGAACTCTCGCCGTTCCTCACGGTCGTGTCGTTCTCGCGATGTCGATCGGTCGGTGATGATACCATCTTGGAGCGAGCGACCTATGAACCAGATTTGAAGTCGTTTTCCAACAAAGGGGCGGTATTTCGTATGACCTATCGCAACACTCTTGGTGGGAGCGGTCGGCTGATCGTCAGGTACGATTTCCTGAATGAGGAATATCGAGCCGAGAAGTTTGTCGATGGCAGAAGCGTCGGCCGGATAGAAAACAGGCGATGGGCCGCATTCTTGCCGGTCTCGCGTCGCTTCGTATCGCGGATGGCGAACGGGTAGACAGAAAAGAGAAGAGAGAGCAGGGAACAAATGGCAGGGAACAAAAAACCGACTTTTGAGGGTCGGTTTTTTCATTTCGAATCATTCTATCCCCGGTGATGGCGGGACATAGTAGACGAAGATGGAATCACCGGCATGCCAGGCGAGCGGGTAGCCCCCGTCGACAATCCACCGATAGGTCAGTTTGCCGGTCGGGTTTGATTGGTACAGGCTTTCTTGCCAGAAGGTGGCCGAGATCGCATGCCAGCCGGATCGACGTCCCCAGTCGGCATACCATTCGATATACTTGTCGCCGAGATAGTATTTCGGATTGGCACCGCCGAAGTAGGCCGTGTGGATCTGATTGATCGGCGGGTACCGTTCGATATCGGCGAATTTCGTGCAGGTGGCGGGATCGGCCGTGCCGGCCTTGCAGGCATTGAATGCATCGACGAAGTCGCGGAGTCGCCTCATGTCCTGTCCCCAGTCGTAGTTGGAATCGGTGACATACCGGTAGCCGTTTTTTGGTCCGCCTGCCGCCTCATTGAAGTAGGAAAGGTAGGAAGGATAGGCGAGGACAGGGATTGCGAAGATCCAGAAGGCGAGTACCGTAAGCGCGACGCGGGAAGCATGCTCGCCATGGAAGCCCTTGCGACGGATGAAATCGAAGACGGTCTTGGCGATGAGGACTTCGAGAAGCGGGATGATGGGGAATAGGTGACGGAAACCGATATTGAGGTTCCCGGTGATGCTCACGAATGCGTACAAGACGACGAAACCGAACATCGTGTACTGGGTGATGTGGCTTTGGATGGAGTGTGAGATGACGGTATGCCAGGTGCGTGCGGACTTCCCGGCGAAGACTTTGACTATCCGGACGACGGTATAGACGCCACCGAAGACGAGGAAGAAGAGGAAGGGGAGGGTCTCTTTGAGGGTGAAGACTATCGGGAAATACCACGGGCTGGCGTCCGGAGTGACCGTACCCAGGAAATAGTGGGTATTGCCACCCTCGAAGCGCGAGAAAACCTTGAAGAAACCGAGGAGATACTGGGCGAACGGTTTGGTCGCTCCAGAGCCGGAAAGCGACGTGACGGTGTCAATAGCAAAGTGTGCTGGCAGATTGTCTTGTTGGAAAAAATCTTTGGCAGTTTCGACCATCTTGATGCCCGGTTCGTTTACGGTATTGAAAAAGTAGAGGGTCCAGATGAGTGCGAAACAAACGACGAGGGCGCCAAGATATTTGAATGTGTAGGAGAAAAGTTGCTTGATGGCGAAGAGGAAATGTGAGTCATGGATCGTATCGGACTTGGGCCGAGTGAGCGCGTAGGCGAGAATGATAAGAGCGAAATACGGATAGAGGAGGATCGCGGAGAATTTGGCGAGCTCGGCTAAAGCGAAGAAAACGCCGAAGAGAAGGGTGTTCCCGAGAGTCGGTTTTCGGAGGAAACGGACGAAGAAGACGATAGCGAGGAAAATGAATGCCGCGATGCCGAGGTCGGTCGTGACATAGTGACCGTGCGCGATGACATTGGGATCGGCGACGTAGAGGAGAAGCGCGAAGAGCCCTGCGACCGTGCCTGCGAATGCCTTGGTGAATCGGTAGATGCAGAAGCCGAATAAGACCGCGATGAGGATAATCGGGAATCGGGCCCAGAACATGACCCACTCGGCGTCGTTTCGGTGGATGAACATATCGCCGATGGACCATTGTTCATTGACGCCGGTTTGCCACTGTGCCGAATCGGTCGGGAAGGAAAGGCTCATGAACTGGAGTGGGATGCCGGCGAGATCCTTGATGAGCGGGGGATGTTCGGGATTGAGTCGCATGTCGCCGAACCGGACAGAGGAATAGGAAGCCGGAACATGCGCCTTCTCGTCTTCGGTCGTCGATTCCTGCCAGGCCAGAGAGAGCGAGAGGAGGAAAAAACCCGTGAGCATGAGCGTGACGGCAAGTCCGGCATGTTTTTTGAGGTGGTCCATAGATTTAAGTCAAAAGTCTATAAAGTCCTGCCAGCAATGCTTCGCATAGCGATGCAGGCGGGCGAAAGTCATATCTTATAAAGTCGGAAAGTTACAATTTTCCGGCCTTACTCTACGATGATGGCCGTGAAGTCGGATCCGAAACCGGGATGGAGATCGATGTGTTCCTCATGCGATGCGGGCATGAATTTCTGTATGTTCGTGAGCACTCGCGGATCGTAGCGCTGCATGACGATGACGGAGGGTATCGTAATCACGGTGTTCTTATCGACGTATTCGATATTCTCGGTCCGTCCGTCTGTCAGGAACCGTATCGGCTGGACGGCGATGAAGGAATCGGGGACGACGTATTTTTTGGTTTCTTTTGGAAGTGCAACGAGGTATTCGGCCATGTTCCGGTAGTTCTCGTTGAACGAGACGTGTTGTTCCGTCCGGTTCCGCCAGAAGACGAAATATTTGACGATATTCCAGGAAGCGGAAACCCAGAGTATGAGCGCGAGCGTGATGATAATCGCGACTTTGGTGCTTCCTTTCGAGAGCGAAGCCTTCCGGAAGAGGAAAAGAAGCGGGATAGTCGCATACAGAAGCGCGAACGGTTGCGTGCCGATAGAACGGAGCGCGTGCGGGAGGCCTTCGTTGGTCAGGAATTCGGCTGCGAGCATGGAAATGAATCCGGCAAAGAGGAATGCGTGGACGGCCAGTTCGGTGTCGGGACGTTTGGTGCGGAGGCGCTCCCGCAGAATTCGGAAGAGCATGCCGAGCGAGAAAAGAAATCCGCCGAGGAAGCAGGTACCGACGATCGGATCGAGTACCGGATACGGAGGAAAGTTGTGTCGCCAGTTCTGGTCGCCGACGAAGTTGTACTTGATGAGAGAGAGGCCGATCGTCTTGGCGAGCGTACCCCAGAGGTCTTTGTGATTGTTTGTGAAAACGGAGACATTGTCCGCCCGTGACAGGAATATGTCGGGTTGTACAGCAAACGTATAGAACATCGGGGCCGCGGTGATCGCTGCGCAGAGGACAAAAACGAGGGCGTGTTTCCAAAATCGTTTGAAAAAGGAATCGTACGAGAGCCACAGGAATGGAAAAAGAAAAATCAGGATGAATGGTGCGAGTCGGAAGGCGGTGTAGGTGTTGAGTCCCGTCCCGAAGAAGAGCCCGGACAAAATGAAGGGGAGGAAGCGTTCTTTCCTGAGGCCACGAAAGAAGAAATAGAACGAAAATGAGAGGACGAACGGAACCATGATAGCGCGGAAGCCGATACGCGAGAAGTTGATGGCCCAGTACGAGGTCGCCACGAGGAAAGCGGCGATGAGGGCGGCGTACCGACTCCGGAAGAGTTCCCAGGCGAGGAGGCCGACACCAAGGATAGCAAGGGCGCCAAAAATCGTCGATGGGAGCTTAAGCGCGGTCATGTTGGAGCCGAAGGCCTTGATCGAGAATGCCTGGATATTGATAAAGAGTCCCTCACGACCCTGATTCTCCGGATAGAAGATCTTGTAGTTGCCGGTACGGTTCGCATCAAGTGCGTTGGTGCCATTCATCGCCTCGTCGGGATAGAGTCCGGATGGGAGGGCGTTGATATCGTAGAAGCGGATGGCGAACCCGGCGACGGTGATAAGGATGAGCAGTGACCAGAATACGGTGCGTGACCGAAGAACGTTCCCCTTCATATTTTTTCTTTCTGTTTATTGTGATAAGATTATAGCATAAAAAGAAGCAATCGCTGAATATCCTGTAAGACTTCGCTGAAGTCGTTTTGAACACTGTCCGATACCCGTATGTCGTCAAAGGATGAGAACCCTCAGAAACCTGACTGGAGGGATTCTTTAGGAAGAATCCAAGCCGAACTCAAGAAGTCGGAGCGACCGGCTTCGGAAGGTTTGGTCGTGCCGGAAAAGGTTGTCGAGCAAGGGCTCGTGGCACCGTCTCCGGAAGTGCCAAAAAAGAAAGATGAGAAGAAGGAACGCGTGAACCGCCGATTGATCGAGCTTCTCGAAAAGGAGATCAAGGATTTTGAAAAGCACCTTCGTCGAACGGTAAAAAAGGAGATTGGAAAAAAAGATAAGGGTTCGAACGTTACCGTTTTGGAGAATCTGAAATCGAACCTTTGGGTGCAGGAAAAGTTTTATAAGGAGGCGACGAATAGTAGTCCGGAGAAGACGCGTCTCGAAGATAATATCCGAAAAACCAAGGAAGACATCCAGGCAGAGAAGTTGAAACAGCTGAAGCTTACTATGCTCAAGATGGAGCATGATGTGTGTATCGCGAATGGGCCTGATGAATCGATGAAAGCAATACAGAAGTTCGAAGAGGATTGGAAGAAAATAGAGGATATGGCCAAGGAGCTGGGATTGTCTGGCGATGAATATATCGGGATATTGAAAAATCTCATTACGCCGCTCGAAGAGCGGGCGAGGCGGGATGTCAAAAGGGAGAAAAAGACTGTTAAAAAAGTTGCTCCTGCCGAAATTGAAAAAGTCGAGAAGAAAAAAGTTCCGGTTGCTACCGATCCGAGGAAGAAAGAAGCCGTGAACGAGACGGCCAGGTTCAAATACCTTAAAGGAACACTCGCGGAAGTTGCCACTGAATTTATCAATTTGAAGAAGAGGGTTGAGACGCTTCAGACCGAGATACAGACGAAGGAAAAAAGGGAATTCAGGAAGAAGAACGTTCCTCTCAATGAAATCCGTCGAGAGAAAATCAGAGAATGGGAAGGAATCGAGAGACGGCTGAAGGGCGACCCCTCCTCGTTGCCCGATAATGAACGGGTGAATCTGGAGAGAGATAAAAAATCACTCGGATTGGAAATCGATAAACTGAGACAGGAAATAGCCGCTCAAAAGAAGCGGAAAGAGGAATTGGAAAAACGACAATCTTCCCGTGAGAAATTGAGGGAGTCGTTTCAAATTCAACTTGGAGAACTTCGGTCCAATCCGGGGTCGGTGGATGCGGTCAAGGAAGCCGAATTCATTCTCGGGGCACCATCGAAGACGCCGAAACCGGATGATGCAATAACGGTCATCGCGGAGCCGGAAGGAGAAGTCGTTCCCGAAACCGCTCCGAGTCCTGATTTCGAGACCGAATCGCAGGGTGACCGAATATCATCGGAAGCGCTCGTGTATGTCGGTGAGCAACGAGCTTCGTTGAATGAAAACCTGTCTGAAGGCGGAAAGGATCGGGAGAGGAGAATCGAGTGGCTGAAGCAAGAGATTGAAACAAGGAAATCTCTTCTTTCTGATTTGCAAAAGGAAAAAGAACAGGTCGAGCAGGATTTGAAGCGGAACGAGGAAAGTCACACGCTTTCCATGGGTAAGGCGAAGAATGTCTTCGGAAGCCTTTCTCGTTCTGAGGATGTTTCCGCCGGTCATCTCAAAGAAACGGAAATGTATCAGTCAAAACTTCGTCTTTTGGACGATGAGATTTCTTCCCGAACGAATGAAAAAGAAAAGCTTCAACAACAATTGAACAAGGAAATCGAATCGCTTACGAAGACGCCGGATGCGGGGCAACAGAATCCGGAACCGGCGGTAGGAGTGCAAGAGCCAGAAACCGCAGAATTAGAATTGAAGCAAGAAAGGGATCGACGGGAGAAGATCGACGCGACTCATTTGGCCTTGAAGGAGATGCTTTCCAAGGATGGCTTCGACGCGAGCAGGAACGGCGGTACATCCACAGAACGTTTCCTTGATAGATTCAACAGGAACAAGGATGATTTTTCGAAATTGAACGAGGAAGAGAAATCAGTCGTAAAATTCTTTTATCGTGTCTCGCGACAGTTTGAAAGTGATGCCGAATTGAACGGGATAGATATCTCCGACGCTGAAGGCAGTTCGATCGACTCATTCCTTTTTGCGCTCGCTGCCAAGCTTGTCGATGCGGGCAAGGCTGAAGTCGTGCTGTCCGGCATGCGGAACATACCCGACGAGGATCTAGAGGAGCTCCTTTCTTCTCCCGGACAGGAACCGGCTCCTACTCCGGATGTGCCACAATCTCCTCCGACCATTCCGAAACCGGAACTGCCAAAAGTGGATTTCGTCAAACCATTGAGTCTCGATGACGTCGAAAACAAAACTCCTTCCGATGCCGTGTTGAAAAAATTCGAAGCGCTCGGAATCAGACAGGCTGATCTTCTTACGGTTCCCGGATTTTCCGATCTGAAGACCGAAGGACAACAGCTGTTCGTCGCGGAAAGTTTGTTGCAGGCGGCGGCGCGCAATGTCGATGATACTGCGCTAGATACGGCCAAGAGCGGGCTTTTGAAGGGATTTCATCTGACCACGAAGAAGAAAGAACTCGCGGGGCAGGTGTCTTCGGGAGGACTGAAGAAATACGGTTCCGAACTCACTCAGTTGATAGAGGGGGTAAAGATGAGCGGTTTGGATATGATCGAAATGAATGGAAAACTTCATATAGCATTTCTCTCATTGCCAGACAACAAGGCGGACGCTCAGGATGATGACTTTTGGAAGGAAGGACTCGCTTTCAATGAATTCGCGAACCGGTTTGCGACAATCCCGCACGAATGGTCACTCGAAGGAGCATCTAAGAAAGATCGTGAGAAATACGATACGGCGAAAGCGTCGTATGATGAAGCGTATCAGAGATTGGCGGACAGTATCGATCGGAATCGGGGTGAGAATCCGAAGTCGTACGAAGTCGTTCGGAATGAATACAGCTCTTTGCGCGTGGCCGACAACCGCGTCCGACTTGTCCAACATCTGCAGGCTCATCCGGAAGCCGGGGAATATCTCGAAAGTCTGAAAGGACGGAGTACGCTCATGTCTTTTTTCAAGACGACCGGCGCGGAACGTGGCATGTATTTTGCCGGCGGTATGGCCGGGCGATTGGCTTTTGCAAGTACGCTCGGTATTGCCACCGCTCCTCTGGTGGCCTCCATCATTGGTGGTGTGATGGGGTACAAGCGGGCAAAGGAGACGCTGGTCGATCAGGACAGGAAAGCTCGCAGGGGTATCGAATCTGCTCCACCGACTGGAGCGAACGCGACTGCGGGTTGGTTTCGAAAGCTGATCGGAAAGCCAACTGAGATTTCCAAGGAAAAACTTGAGGCGAGCAAGCGAGCGATGGCGCATGCTACGGCTTCGGAAAAAGATGTTCATGATGGACGAAAGCGCGGACTGGCCGATCGACTCGACATCATTAACGAGCGTGTGGCAAAATTGTCGGCTGATGATACGGAAGGGATGAAGCGCGAATTGAAAAATCTCGCTGCACGAGTCGACTCTGTCAAGAAGAAAATGGATGCTGACCTGGTGAGCTTCGGGGACGGGGCCGAAGGAATGCGGAGTCGGATACATCTTTTAGAAGCGCTATCGCGAGCGGAGATGAATATCGGAGTTTTTGCGGACACTGACGGAGAGAAGGAAAAGAATACGGCGTATCGCTTCGAACGGATGTTCGGGGAAAAACAAAGGAAGGAGGAATCACGCATACAGTCGGCGCGAAGCGATTATCGATGGTTCGAGGCGAAGAAGGGCGCGGTCATGTCGGGAACGATTGCGTTGCTTGGTGCCGGAGTCGCGCAGGGAGTACGTGAGGTGTCCGACTGGGTCCAGCACGGATTTCATGGAGTGCCGACGCCGACCGGATCTGGCGTTGGAGTCACTTCGCATGAGGTTGCAGCCAAGGCTGCAACAAAAATAAAAGGAGGCACTACTCCCTCTTCGACTGTCCCGCATACTCCGACCGGAGCTTCCGCACACGAAATCGCGGATAAAGCCGTCAAGACTGCCGAAAAAATAAAGAGCGGGGCGTCCGCTGATTCCACAGCTCAACATGTTTCTCATCGGACCGACGTTCCTGGAAGGCATACCGCATCCGAAGTGTTGAAAGGAACGGTCGAACACAAGGCTTCCGAGGCGGGGTCGAAAGCCGTCGAAGCCGTCGGGAAGGAATATATCGAAACCGCGAAGACGGGCGAAGGCGTGACTCAGCTGGCACGCCGGGCACTTTCGGGGTACATCGGACAGGATCCGAATCTCAAGGGACTGACGCCGGAGCAGAAGGTATTCATAGAGGATTATCTGCAGAAGAAGGTCTCACATGCCGGCACATTGAAAGTTGACGACAAGGTGAATTTTACGAAGGACCTGATGGACGAGGCGATCCGTAAGGCAAAGGGGTTGAGCGAGGCGCAGATACGGAATCTGCATCAGTATTCGGAACAGGTACGCGAGTTCCGGACCGGGACGCCGTCGGGCGCCGTGCATCAGACCGTGAGAACCATGCCCGTAGCCGAGGCTCCCGCGTCGCCGAAGGTCCCGACGGAAGCTCTTGATGCCGCGACTCCGAAGGGAACGAACACACAGGCGGTGAAGGATGCTATGCCGACTCCGAACGTGCCATCGAATGCGTCGAATATGCCGGCGAATGCCGAAGTGATCGGCACTGCCTCGGTTGATGGCAAGCCGTCGGTTTTGTGGAGTCCAAGAGAGGATAGCCAGATGTTCGGTCCGATTGGGCGGATGCCAGCGAAGGATGTCCCTGAAATCGTTATCCGGGCGGTCAGAAATCCGTTCGGAGAGCATGGTATGGATCCGAGGAGGGCGAGAGAAGTCGGAGATCTTTTTATCGAGGCACGCCGCCGCCAAATTATTCCACGATATGGAGAGCGACTACCGGAATTTCTCGACCGGGCAGGACGATCGCATGATGATCCCGATCGAGCGGGAAGATTTTTCGCCGCCGCCCGAGCTGCGAAGAGATGGGGGAAACGTGGTTGATCAAATCGTAAATCCGTAAGAAAAGCGTATGCCAGATATCAATGTCATTCCGGAAGTGAAGCCGTTCGAGGGAGGTAATGCGACGGAAGCCGGTCCGCAAGTGCTCGGGGAGGGATCGGTCGAACAGCCGATCGATGCGTCCGTCGAGGCATCGAAGGAACGGGCGAGCGAGAAATTTTCCGAGATTCTCTCGAAGGTCCCGACGACCGCTTCGCCCACATCCGTCGTACCGAATGTCGCGGAAGTCGAACTCGATGCGAAATCGGTGTACAATGAGACTGACGAGGAATCGCGTGTCACGAAACTCCTCTCGCTCGTCGAGACGAAAGGCGTGGAGTACGCAGTCAAGGTCGCCATACACCTCAATGACTACTATGTCCTCGACCGGATGCACGATGCGCTCGCTTCACGCTTCTACGAGGCGCTTGTGGCCAAGGGCGTGATCCGTGACGAATAGGTATCGACGGATTCGGAAACAAGAACAGTAAACAGACACACTATGGGAGCCACGGTCATATTCGATCCCAATATCATCCTTCTGCCGGTCCTGCTCGTGTCGGGACTGTTCTCCTTGGTAACGGGCGGGCTCCTCGTGACGCGCAGTCTTTTTCGGTTTCGTGCGCAGGTGAACCAGTCGATCGCGATGGATGTCGAGCTCGTCCGCGTGACGAAGAAGGCGGATCGTCCCGGCGAGCAGAAACAGGCCGAGGCGTGGAAAGAGGAAGTGCTCGTCATGGAAAAACTGCTCGAGGCCATGGCATCGTTCAAACGGACCACGAATCCGATCAAACGGTTTTTCTACGAGGCGCCAACTATCGTGTTCGAGATATCGAAACCGGCGGGAAGCGAAGAGATTCTTTTTTTCATCTCGATGCCCAAGCGGTTTCGTGACGGGATTGAGAAGCAGGTGCATAGTTTTTTTCCGGATGCGGTCATCGAGAAGGCGTCCGACTATACGATTTTCACGCCGGGCTCCGCGACGGCGATTTCGGTCCTCGAGCTCAAGAAGACATTTGCATTACCGCTTCGGACCTACAAGATGATGGGAACCGATTCTCTCGACGAGATCGCGACGGCGATGAGCAAGATGGATACCGAGGACGAGGGTTCCGTTATCCAGCTCGTGCTCGCACCGACCGGAGGAAACGAGTGGCGCAAACAGGGCAAGGAAATCGCACAGCGGATGCAACAAGGGAAACAGCTGAAACAGGCCATAGAAAGCCCTTTATCTTCTCATGCGGCGTTCGCCAAAAGTGTCGCCAAGGCCGTCGTGAAGGAAACGGCGTCGCAGGCGACCTCGGGCATGTCGTCGTCGGATCCGAATCATCCAAAGTCGGAGGACCGGACCGTGTCCCTCACGCCCGAAGAACAGGAGCTCGTGAAAGCGATTGAGAACAAGTCGAATTTGCCGGCGTTTCGGACGAATATCCGACTACTCGCCTCGGCAAAGACCGAATCTCGGGCAGAAGAACTTTTGTCGCACATGGAGAATGCGTTCACACAGTTCGACTATACCGAAGTGAACTCGTTTCGCGTAAAGAAACGCAAAAAGGGAAAGCAGGCCGCATTCGATTATATCTTCCGGAACTTCGATGCCGAACATGCCGTCTTGTTGTCCTCCGAGGAGGTGGCATCCGTTTTTCATTTCCCGATTTCGGTGACCGAGACCCCGAAGATCAAGTGGCTCAAGGCTGGCGCCGCCGCCCCGCCGGTCAATATTCCCAAGGAAGGGGTCCCGCTCGGATACAACGATTACCGCGGTACGCGGACGGATATTCGCCTTACCGACGATGACCGTCGCCGACACCTCTATGTCGTCGGCCAGACGGGGACGGGGAAATCATATTTCATCGAGGGGCTTGCGAAATGGGATGCCAAGGCGGGGCACGGCTTGTGCTTCATCGACCCGCATGGCGATGCGATCGAGAGTATCCTCGCCTCCATCCCTCGGGAGCGAGCTGACGACGTGATCGTCTTCGATCCGTCCGATACGGGACGACCGATCGGACTCAATATGCTCGAATACGATCCGAAGCACCCCGAGCAGAAGACCTTCGTCATCAACGAGATGATCGGTATCTTCGACCAACTCTACGATCTCAAATCGACCGGCGGACCGATGTTCGAACAGTACATGCGAAACGCGATGCTTCTCATCATGGAACATCCAGAGAGCGGATCGACCCTGATGGAGATCTCGCGTGTGCTTGCCGATGAGGAATTCCGGAAGATGAAACTTTCTCACTGCACGAATCCGATCGTACGCGACTTCTGGACCAAGGAGGCTGAGAAAGCCGGAGGTGATGCAGCACTCGCGAACATGGTGCCCTATATCACCTCGAAACTCACTACGTTCATCTCCAACGACATCATGCGACCGATCATTGCCCAGCAGGAATCAAGTATCGACTTCCGGGGCATCATGGACGAGGGGAAGATCCTCTTGGTGAACCTGTCGAAGGGGAAGATCGGCGAGATCAATGCGCGCCTTTTGGGAATGGTCATCGTGGGCAAACTCCTTATGGCGGCTCTTTCCCGTGTCGACATTCCGGAAAACGAACGGAAGGATTTCTACCTTTATATGGATGAATTCCAGAACGTGACGACGGATTCCATCGCCCAGATCCTTTCCGAAGCGCGCAAGTACCGGCTTGACCTCATCATCGTGCACCAGTTCATCGCCCAGCTCAAAGAAGAGATCTCCAAAGCGGTATTTGGGAATGTGGGCTCCATGGTCGCACTCCGTGTCGGTCCGGAAGACGCGGAGTTTCTCGAGAAGCAATTTGCGCCGGTCTTCACGGCGAACGACCTCATGAACGTGGACAATCGGCAGGGCTTCGCCCGTCTTCTCATCAACGGCGAACAGACAAAGCCGTTCAATATGAAGACGCTTCCTTCGCCCCAAGGAGACCGACAGGTCGCCGAGGCGCTCAAGGAGCTTTCGCGACTCCGGTATGGCCGTGATGCGGCCATCGTGAATCGTGAGATTCTTGATCGGGTGAATAATTTCATGCGCGTCGCCCGTGGCCTCGGGGAGTAAGAGAAGCTGTGAACGAGTCCCGGAACGAGGAGAATTTAGATCGGGTTTTTCCCAAAAATAACGGATGCCGGAGTCGAACTCCGATATCGGAGTTCGACTCCGGAAAGATGGAATGGTATTTGAAAAAATAGTACGAAGAAAGCCCCGCGTTGCGGGGCTTTCTTCAGAATAATCAAAAGAACGGTAGTATGCTCGCTTCTGTTCCACCCTCTCTTACTTTCGGAATGCCGAAACGCGGGCGGAATATTTCTTCAGGTTTTGGAGTTGTCGGTCGTTCAACTGCTTGGACGCGTCGATGGCCTGCTTGATCAGATCCTTCGAGAATTCGACGTTCGTTCCGGTCTTCACGCCTCCCTGATGTCCGACCTTCTTGCGAAGGTAGTCCTCGATGTAGATCCGATGCTCGTTCGTCAGGGACGAATCGGCGTTTTTGTCGAGATAATCAGCGGTTGCCTGACGGGCGAGATTGGTGAGCCCGTTTCCGCTCCCGGCGACTTCGATGAACGATGTTTCCGTCTCACGGCTGGTTTCCGTCGGCTGAGCTGCAACCTTCTCCGGTGTCGGAGTGGTCATCTTCGCCGATCCATTGTCCTGGGCTGTCGTGGTATCCGATGACGTATCCTGCTTGGCGGTCTCAGAGGACGCTATCTTTTTCAGACCCGAATCGTCGGTCGACGCGGACCGATCCGAGTACGAATAGATTCCGAATGCGATGATCGCGACGATGAAGACGCTCGTGACGACGCGGAGATTTTCCTGGACCCAGACCTTCACTTTCTCCGACAGTCCCTCCTCGTAGCTCATATCTTTATCTTCTTCCATGTGATTCACCTTCCTTTCTAGTTTATTGATTGTAAAAGGAGCCGCTTGCGTTGAAGTCGGGCCCTCGATTCCGATCCCAAACCGATGGTTCAAGCCGGATCGACCCCCTGCGTTTCCATGGTACGTTCCTCTGACGTGTCCGTCAACTTTACAAAATCGGCGATTTTTGCCCTAGTGAGGCGACTTTTCGGCGAAAAGAAATAGGGGAGCGATGTGCGTTTGAGCGATCGGGGACAGACGGATGGCGATGGGTGTGATGAATCCGACGACGATAGCGAGTATGAACAGGAGTCAGACGGAGACGATTTTCGAAATCGGTGAAAAAAATATGAAACAAGATGCGTACATTTTTGATGGATCAAATTTTTTGAAATATATATCCATACGGGCGTGAGTATTTTTTCGAAACGGTGTGATGCGAATATTTTTGTCGAACATTTTTATGGCATCCGATCGTATCGCTTCGTCGTATGAGCGAGAGAAAAAATTCATGCGCGTCGTTTCAAAACACTTGACACGATTTTCTTTTCTTTGATTTTTTTCAAAAAATATATATAATACAATCACGCGGGAAAAAATTTCACGCGAAATAAAAAAAGCACGGAGGGAACGGTGCAACGATTCATTCGACCCGTCGTGCAAAACAAAATCCGCTTCGGCGGAATACGGAAGGAGGTGAACACTATGGCAGCAAAGAAAAAGGCAGTGAAGAAGGTCGCCAAGAAGGCGGTCAAGAAGGCAGTGAAGAAGGTCGCCAAGAAGGCCGTCAAGAAGGTCGCCAAGAAGGCAGTGAAGAAGACCGTCAAGAAGGCCGTCAAGAAGGTCGCGAAGAAGAAGAAAAAGTAGTCCTCTTTTCGATTTTTTTGGTTCTTCAAGCAAGGATCCCGCCGAAAGGCGGGATTTTTGCTTGCGGAAAACAAAAATGTTCCTGAAAAGAGAACAGCCTCATGTGTTTTGCATAAGGCTGTCGTTGCTTTTTACAGATCGAGAGCGAACTGTCGTCGAACATTCGTGTCGGCAAGTCGTTTCCGTGCGAGTCGGTCGATCGTCGCGAGTCCTGCCATAAGCATCATCTGCGACGGTCGTCCGTCGACATTGTGACAGTACAGATCCTGTCCGCACTGCCAGGATGCTATCTTTTTGTCCAGTATGAGAGCGCTGTGACTTCCCGGAACCTGCAACTCGAAATGATTCCCATGATAGAAGGGGAATTCATATACGGCAGATTGTTTCGCATAGAGTCGATCATTGACGCTTCGCATCGCTTCACACACGGACGCCGTCTCTTCTTCGGTGAACGTCTGTGCTACCGTGATAATATCGTCGTGCAACCATCCGCGAATATCCGAGTCGCGACCACCGTCATTGTCGACGAAGAATAGCATCGTCTGCATATCCGATACGTGTTTCGGAATGAGCGGCACGCTATTCGGTTTGTAAAACGGAAAAACGAGTCTTCTTAAGAGGTCGGAAATAATGTGTAATGTATGACCGAAATCATGAAATGATTTCCGTGCTTCCACATCATCATCTCGTTTGGTACCCGTTCCCCGGCAATCGAAACAGATACAGTCGTCATCGTATCCGGTCCCGCCGCACTTCGGGCATGAACGGGGATTCTTGAAGAGACAAGGAAGCGTGTATCGATAGGCGAGCGGTGACTCGAAGACAAGACAACCGTCGATGCCAAGATCTCCATTCGTCCGCGGACTCCAGATGAGTGTAGGGAACTGCGCCTTGTGTACGGAAATGTTCCCATTAGGTGACGTCTCCGCCTCTGTTAGGAACCGTTCGTCGAAAACCAGCCTGAAGGTAGTCGTATCCGGATCGTAATCCATGGTCAGGAACCGGGGAATAGTGTTGGGGAGTGGCATTTGATAACTCCGTTTTAAAAGTTGTGAAACTACAGCTTGTGGGAAAAGGATATGAGGAAAATAGGTTTTCGTCAAACTGACAGTCCAGTAGAGACGAGGCATACCTCGTCTCTACATTCATTCCGTTCTGAATGAGGACGCTCTGGTTTATGATTACCGCATGGAATACATGAAAAAACTGAGCCGTGCCGAACGGTTCGAGATCGGGGGTCGCTCGTGCCGAAACGAAAAAAGATCGGCTTACGACGATACTGATTCTTCGATCATAAAAATCCGACGATGTGAACCGAAAGCTGCGGGAGATACTATTCTTCCGCAGTTTTATTATTCGCAAAACGTCTTTAGTCTATTCGGAACCGGAAGACGCGCGTGCGGCCGGAGAGATCGGGGAGGAAATCATTTTGCGAGGAGGGGAACCGGTCGAGGAATATTTTTTTCAGTGTCGGTTCCTGTTCGGGACTGATCTCAAAGAGGCCGGCGACTCGGATATCCTTCCATCGAGATTCCTTCCTTCGGGCGATGTCGTCGAGGAGCTCGATATAGAGCGCGAGGCCGTCTTCGTCCGCGACGAGCGCGGATTCGGGTTCGAAGAGGCGCACATCGTCGGACGCACTTTCGTAGAGCGTACGTGAGAGATACGGAAGGTTCGCGACGATGAGTATGTTATTTTTTTCCTCGAATACGCTTTCCGGAATCGGATCGAGCAAGCTGCCTTCAAAAAAATCGATGTCAAATCTTTCTTCAAGGGAAGGATTACTCTGTACGGCAGTCGAAGTCGAGGTGAAAATCCCTCCCCTCGAAGACTCAGTACTCCCTTTTTCTAAGGGAGAAAAGTCTTCTTCATCACTCGTGCATAGTCCAGAATTTCTCCCTTTCGGAAAGGGAGTGCCCGGTATTCCGGGTGAGGGATTTGTGAAACATGAACCATCGGAGATTTGATCGAAATTACTAGGGATAGGTTTATCAGAAACAACGGTTTCATGGATGCTCTTTCGTTTCGCATTTCGTTTCGCGACATCGAGTGCCGCTGGGGAGATGTCGGTTGCGACAAGCGTGAGTGATGTTAGTTTCAAATTCATTTTTCTCTCCGCGCATGATACCTCATTGCTTGTCGCGAGAAGCTTCATTTTCCGAAGCGTATGCGCGAGCGAGACGATGATCGCACCGCTTCCGGTCCCGAGGTCGGCGACGACCGTCCGTTTATCATGTTTCGAAAGGAGACCGAGCGCTTCCTCGACGAGGAGTTCCGTCTCGGGACGGGGGACGAGCGTGTCGCGCGTGACGGAAAACGGAAGTCCGTAAAACTCCCGTTCCCCGAGTATATAGGCGATCGGTTCGTGGTTTGCCCGGCGTTCAATCATCGAACGGAGCCTCATTCCTTCTTCCAAAGAGAGAACATGCTCCGGTTCACGGAAGACGAACTCTTTCGTCTGACCGACGGCGGACGCAGCGAGGAGCGTGAAGTCTTCGGGCGCGATCCGATTGGCGGAGTCTTTCGCGATCTCGCGAAGGGTCGTCATACGGATGCCTTCCCCGATTCCTCCTCGAGTTTTAGACGGATATCTTCTTCCTCAAGCGCGGTGGCGATGTCCGCGATGCCGCCGGAAAGGATTCGTTCGACGCCGCTCCACGACATCTTGACCCGATGGTCGGTGACGCGGTCCTGGGGAACATTGTAGGTACGGATCTTCTCACTTCGATCGCCGGTCCCGATCTGCGATCGGCGCGCGTCACCGAGTTCCTTGGCACGACGATCTTCCTCGAACTGAAGCAAACGTGATCGGAGCACTTTCATCGCTCGTTCGCGGTTCTTGATCTGCGATTTCTCGTCCTGGCACGAGACGACGAGACCGGACGGGACATGCGTGATGCGGACGGCACTGTAGGTCGTGTTCACCGACTGTCCGCCGGGACCCGACGAACAGAACGTATCGATGCGCAGGTCGCTCGGATTGATCTCGACGTCGACTTCTTCGGCGGCGGCCAACACGGCGACCGTCGCGGTCGAGGTATGGATACGCCCGGCTTTCTCGGTCTCGGGGACGCGTTGGACGCGGTGGACACCGGATTCGTACTTGAGCTTCTGATAGGGCGCGACGGCGGCCCGACCGCGGTTCACCTCGAAGACTATTTCCTTGAATCCGCCGACCTCGGTCTGGTTCGAGTGGACGACGACGAGTGACCAGCCGAGCGATTCGGCATACCGCGAGTACATGCGGAAGAGACTTCCGGCGAACAGACTCGATTCGTCACCGCCGGCTCCGGCACGGATTTCGACGATGACATCCTTGTCATCGTTCGGGTCGCGGGGAAGGAGGAGTTTCTTGAGTTCTTTCTCAAGCGCATCCCGCCTGACGGAAAGCGCGATGTTTTCTTCCATGGCGAGCGTCTTGAATTCCGCATCATCGGATTCCTTTATGATCCCGGCATTGTCACGCATCGAATGTTCGATTGATCTGAACTCCCTCGCCGTATTCATGATGCTCGCGAGTTCGGATTTCCTCTTTCCGAGTTCGGCAAGACGCGACGGCTTTTTGGCCGTTTCCGGATCGGAAAGCTCCGCATCGACGTGTGCTTCCTGTTCTTCGATATTTCGTATGAGTTCGTCCATAATTGTATGGTATGGTGTCGCCCGATATCTGAATGATATACGAACGGGGAAAGAAAGGGAAACGAAAAGACGCGCCCCAAAAGACGCGTCTTCCGATTTGGTCGCTAGGCGGCCTGTTTCGCCGACTCTTCGGCTGTCGTTTTCTTCACGCGAGGCTTCTTGCCGGTTCCGGTGGCGCTTTGTTTCTCCTTGGCGCGCTCAGCGAGCTGCCTGAACCGTTCGACACGTCCGGTGGTGTCGATATACTTCTTCTTGCCGGTATAGAACGGATGGCATTTCGCGCAGATTTCTATCTCAATCGTTTGTACGGTCGAGCCGGTCGCATATTTCTCACCGCAGGCGCACGTGATGACGGCGTCTTCATGATAGGTCGGATGGATTCCCTGTTTCATACGTCTCTGCGCCGAAGCGCCCTCAAAAAGTTACGAAAAACGGCATTCATTGGAACGAGGGACATCGTATCACGCATCCTGAAAATTGACAAGGCTCCAGGCTTCGGGTATCCTTCGAAGTACCGTTTCGTCGATTCCGGCGGGACGGGAATCATTCATGTTTTCCATAAAAAGTGGCTTTTCCTGCCCCGCTCCCTCTCGGGGTGAAGCCGACGGAAAACAGACGATGCGCCCCGGATACTTCCAAATACGGAAGGAGCCGGTCGGGCTTCCAAGGCGGCCGATAGGGGGTTACCGGCCTTGGAATTAAGCAATAAGGAACAAGAAGTATGACGAAGAGTCAGACAGAATCAGTCAAGGCTGATCCGACGGTGCCGGCCGTACAAACCGGAAAGAGTGGCCCGTTCGATTCGTTCGATTTTTCGGCGCTCGATACGGGACTTGAAGCGATGCTCGCCGCCGGTGTCCATTTCGGACACCTGAAGTCGCGGTTGCATCCTTCGATGCGCGAGTTCGTGTTTCTCACGCGTCAGAACGTGAACATCATCGACCTCAGCAAGACGAAACACTATCTCGATCGTGCCGGGAAGTTTCTCGCAGAGACCGCGAAGGCCGGTAAGCCGATCCTGTTCGTCGGTATGAAGAAGCACACGCACCCGTTCATCCTCTCGCTGGCTACAAGGCTCGGGGAGCCGTATGTCATCGAGCGGTGGCTCGGCGGTACGCTCACCAACTATTCCGTCATCCGGACCCGGACCAAGTATTTCCGTGAGACCGAGGAGAAACTCGATCGGGGAGAATTCCAGATGTATACCAAATTCGAACGTCAGCGCAAGCTCGAGGAAGTCGAGCGTCTGCGCAAGCGCATGGGCGGTATCAAGGAGATGCGCGAACTGCCCGGAGCGGTCGTCGTGGCCGATGGAAAGGAAGGCAAACTCGCGATCCGCGAGGCACATGCTCTCGGTATCCCGGTCGTGGCTCTCATCGATACCAATGCGAACGCGACGGAAGTCGAATATCCGATCCCGGGAAACGACGATGCATTGTCTTCGCTCCGGCTCCTACTCGGTGCGCTCGGCAAGGCTATCGCCGAGGCCAAGGGCCTCCCAGCGAAGCGATAGGACCTTCGGGAAGAAATAAAACCGATAACATCCACGTACGATTATGATAAGCATGGAACTGATCAAGGCGCTTCGTGAGCGGACTGGGGCCGGCATCGTCGAGGTGAAAAAGGCACTCGAAGAATCGGGTGGCGACGAGGAAGGAGCGATCAGAATCCTCCGCGAGCGCGGGGCGGCCAAGGCCGTGAAGAAAACCGACCGTGAGGCCAAGGAAGGCGTGATAGCGACGTATCTCCATTCGAACGGACGCGTGTCTGCCATGGTGAAGCTCTACTGTGAGACTGACTTCGTGGCACGCAATGAGGATTTCCAGGCACTCGGACGCGATATCGCGATGCATGTCGCCGCGATGAACCCGTCGGTATTGAAGCCGGAAGACGTTCCTGAGACACTGGTTGCGTCGGAGCGGTCGATCTGGACGGAAGAACTGAAACAAGCCGGCAAATCAGACGAAATGATCGCCAAGATTCTCGAGGGAAAAGAGAAGAAGCTCCGCGAGGAGAATGCGCTTCTGACGCAATCGTTTGTGAAGGATCCGGAGCGTACTATCAAGGACTTGCTTTCCGAGAACGTCCAAAAGGTTGGCGAGAATATCCAGATCGGTGGATTTGTCCGCTACGAGATCTGACTCCTGAGTTTAAAGAGATAGAGAAACCCGAACATTTGAACCGTCACGTCCATGTGGTATCTCATCATTCCTCCATTCATCATCGTCCTGTCCCTGGGAGCGCTCCTCTGGTTTCTTTCCCGGAGGATGAGTGATTCCGATATCGCCGAGAAGCTGTCTTCCCTGAAAGAATCGACGCAGGCGGAGTCACAGTCCCGCGCACTTTCCCGAAAGGCGTTCTTTCTCAAGCTCTTAGAGACGCTCGCCTCGAAATTCAAGATCGCGACCCTTCGCATCCATAATTTCTTCCAGCATTCCCTCGAGCGGCTCCGTCGACAGCGGACCGAGATCGATACTATGCGCAAGAATATCGATGGAGAGGCTGAACGTCACTCCGAAGAGGAATCCGGTCCGAGAAAATCGTCCGAAGAATCCCGACCAGTGACATTTTTCGAAAATCATTCCTTTTCGAAACCGATCATACAGGAACGTCCCGGTTTCAATGCGCCTGTGCCAACACGGGGAACGGCAGAATATGTTCCGGGCGGACCGATGCTTCGAGACGAGGTGGTTCATCCGGAGCCCGTTTCAAATCGTCGATCTGAGGGTCCGTATGCTGGCTCCCCAGTGACACAGTCCGGTCCCCGCGAAGAAGCGCTCATCGCGAGGATCGTCGAGAATCCGAGAGATGCGGCGGCATACGAGGAACTCGGGGACTGCTATTTCTCGGCGCTGAATCTGCAGGATGCGAAGGAATGCTATCGACAGGCTATCAAACTGCATCCGACCAATCGGGCCGTGAAGATAAAGATTCGGAGGTTGGAGAAGGTGTTTGAGGAACGGACGCGATAGGATATACTGGACCGTATGTCACAAAGATTCGTTTCCGATTTTCACGCCTGAGTAGCTCAGCTGGTTAGAGCAACGGTTTTGTAAACCGTAGGTCGTCGGTTCGAATCCGACCTCAGGCTCAGGCTCAGGATCGGGTTTACGAAAAGAGCTGAAAAAGTTACCAATAGAGCGGATTCCGGTTTCCAAAGGATGTCTACCACTGATCCGCCTCAGGCGTTCAGTATGGGTATCGTTTGGAGCATGGAATTTGAAAATTTGGATTTACAATATGGGTAGGTGGTGGAGTGGTCTATCACAACAGACTGTAAATCTGTCGCCTTCGGGCTTCGGGGGTTCGAATCCCTCCCTACCCACAAACGAGTTTTTGCGCCCATGCTTCATGGGGGTAAAAAATCGTTTTAGATTTGGCGGGATGAGAAGGGCACATAGAGAAAGCGAACGATTTCGCTTTCGGTGCGGAGTGCCCCGGCTCCGAGTCGGAGTGAGGAGGAATCCCTCCCTACCCACAGTCTTTTTCAAATCGCGAAAAAGGAAATCACAAATCACAAGACACAAATACCAAACAAATTCGAAGACTCAAAGCAAAAAAAGAATCGGAGTCTTCGGAGCAGACGATTTGGAACAAGGTTATTGTGATTTCGGTCGAAGAATGCCGTTGTAGCTCAGTTGGTAGAGCACGTCCTTGGTAAGGACGAGGTCACCAGTTCAATCCTGGTCAACGGCTCAAGGAAGAGTCGATCCTTAGTAAGTCACGCACACACCAGTTTCACCCAAAGGGTGACCAGCCTCTGGCTGGCAATCCTGGTCAACGGCTCAAGGAAAACATATCTTTCGCTCGATAAGGATCGTCGGGTTGACGGATTCGGTATTTTTCCGTACACTGAAGCAGTTATATTTTTGAACGACTATGGGAAAGATCAAGGACAACATGGCGAAGATGAAGTGCTCGGAATGCAAGCGCATCACGGTTTACACGAAGCGGAACAAGAAGAAGGTGAAAGAGAAGCTCTCTCTCAGCAAATATTGTCCGTTCTGCCGGAAGCACACGCCGCACAATGAAAGTAAGTAGGCGGTTCAGGGAACAGTATGCAGATAACAGATAACAGGGTTCGGGATCTCGTATCAATCGGTTCCCCTTGTTGACTGTTATCTGTTTCCTGTTGACTGTTTAATAGTTTCGGGGGTGTCGTATAGTGGCAGTACACCGCTCTCCAACCCAGCCCTTCGCGAAGGACTGGGCGATTCCTACCTTTGGTATGTATTACATATATATTTTGAAGAGTGAGCAGGACGACGGATATTATATCGGGAGTTCAGGGGATCTGAAAAGAAGAAAGGCGGAGCATGACCGCGGTTTGGTCAATGCCACATGTTACAGAAGACCGCTCACGTTGATTTATTATGAGGCGTATAGTACAAAGGATAGAGCACAAGAGCGGGAAAGGAAGCTGAAGGATTTCGGCTCCGCGTATAAGGGGCTATTGAAACGGCTGGGCGAGTGTTGAAGGATGAGGGGGTGTCGTATAGTGGTAGTACAACGGTCTCCAAAACCGTTTGTGTAGGTTCGATTCCTACCGCCCCTGCTGGAAAACAAAATTGACGGCGTAGTATGGCCCTATCGTCTAGCGGTTAGGACACCACCCTCTCACGGTGGGGACAGGAGTTCGATTCTCCTTAGGGTCACAGAGGAAAGCGGTCCCGGCATCATGTCGGGGCCGTTTTTTTTTGACTGGTTCGTCGGTATGTGATGATATGGAATCATAATCGTGCCTTTACATCGTTGAACCCGCTCTTTTTAGAGCTTGATCATGGAGGATATTATCACGGGAAAAACAAAGGAGTTCAAGCCGGTATATGATGCGGAAGCGTTTCGGAAAAAACTGAAGAAACGAGGAAAATTAATTACTTTGGATAGGCCGGAAGATGCCGCTGTCGTGATACTGATGAACAAATCATTGAAAAAATCCCACGACGACTTTGAGGAAAAGATGGCTCGTTCAGGTAACGTACGTCATGTTCGTTCACATTGGTCCGGAAAAACCTATGGGAGAAGATGATTCGAAAGAACGTATGATTGACGTGGCAATCGGTTTTTTGAGTGCGGGATATTCCCGAAGCGGTGACATGCCGAAATGTATGCACCGCTTTTTTTATTTGCTAAGAGTGCCCATTCATGCCGTTTGTTTTTCCTTCCCGAAAATGATACCCTGAGAGGGTTATCAACCACGCATATCAGGGCGTATGGCAACCCTCATTTTCGACATCGAGACGGTCGGGGAGGACTTCGAAACGCTCGACGAGACGACTCAGTCGTCTTTGACGAGATGGATCCGGCGCGAGGCGTCGGATGAGGGGGAATACGAGGCGTCGCTCAAGGACCTCAAGGAAGAGCTCGGGTTTTCGCCTTTGACCGGGCAGATCGTCGCAATCGGTGTTCTCGATGCGGAGCGCGACAAGGGTGCGGTCTATTTCCAATCACCCGGAAGCGAAGGTGATGCGTTTGAGGAAGGCGATTTCAAATTCGAGGCGATGTCGGAGCGTGATCTCCTGGTGAAGTTTTGGGATATCGCACAGAAGTACGACACCTTTGTCTCCTTCAATGGCCGGGCGTTCGATGCGCCGTTTCTTATGATTCGTTCGGCGATCCACAAGATACGTCCGGGCAAGAACCTGGTTGCGAACCGGTACGTGAACTATCAGCCGGGCAATGCCAAACATATCGACCTTTTGGAACAGCTCTCGTTCTACGGCGCACTGCGACGCAAGGGGAGCTTACATTTGTGGACGCGCGCATTCGGCATCGAAAGTCCGAAAGCCGGCGGGATCTCGGGCGACGATGTGGGCGCATTGTTCCGGGATGGGAAATACGAGGACATCGCACGGTATAATTCCGGCGACCTTCGCGCGACACTCGCGCTCTATCGGAACTATACCGATTATCTGGCATTGTGATATGAGCATGAATGAACCCGGTCTGCGCGAAGCGCTATTAACCGATACGAAAACGGGACTTGAGGCCTTTCGGAAACGCATCAACCCGATGCTCCGGGAGCACTTCGATACCGTCATCGCCGAAACAGCCGAAGAGGATGATCTGGTCGCGAACGCACTCGGCGAGGTTCGTGACACCATCCTTGCGGGCGGGAAGCGTCTGCGAGCCGCGCTCATGTGCGCCGGCTATTTTGCGGGAGGCGGGACGGACGAGGAGCGAATCCTCCGTACCTCGATGAGTGTCGAGCTCGTGCATGCGTTTCTCCTGGTGCACGACGACGTGATCGATCGCGACGACCTCCGACACGGGCGGGAATCGCTTCATGCCCATTATGCGAGATTCGGGAAAACGGTCTTCCCGCGTGCCGAGGACGCCGGACACTTCGGCGACTCGATCGCCATCATCGTCGGAGATATGGTGGCGGCACTCGGGAATGATCTTATCTTTCGTTCCGGATTTCCTCATGAACACGTGTTCCGTGCACTGTCCGAATTGCAACGGATCGTTTCCTATACGGTAATCGGTCAGGCGATGGACCTTTCGTTCGAGTTTCGCCGCGGTATCAGTCGGGCCGACGTGCTTCGCATGTACGAATACAAGACGGCGAAGTACACGATCGAAGGGCCGCTCGTGCTCGGGGCGCTTTTGGCCGGGGCGGATGCCGAAGTCGTTGAAACTCTCAGTCGGTATGCCGTTCCGACGGGAATCGCGTTTCAAATCCGTGACGATATTCTCGGTGCATTTGGGACCGAAGAGAAACTCGGAAAACCGGTCGGTTCCGACATCGAGGAAGGGAAGCGGACCCTTCCGGTTCTCGAAGCGCTGGAGCGGTCCGGAAAGGCCGATCGGACCGAGTTGCGACGCATTCTCGCTGTCGGAACGCTCGGGGACGGAGACCTGGATCGTTTCCGTTTCATCCTTCGGGAATCCGGGGCACTTGATTCATCTACGGATTCCATGATTCAATTGGTAGTGGAGGCAAAGCGGTCGATCGAATCGGCTCGTATTCCCGATGATGCGAGAAGGTTCCTTGTATCCGTCGCTGATTATATCTCCGAACGGACTTTTTGATATCCGATATGACAGAGACTTCTTCCGCCATTCCGAATCATGTGGTCATCATCCCCGACGGGAACCGTCGGTGGGCGCGAAGTCGCGGGCTCGAACCCTGGAACGGACACGAGGCCGGTGCCAAGACCATGAAAGAACTCATCCAGGCGGCCCGCGACCTCGGTATTCGTGAGCTGTCGTTTTGGGGGTCTTCGCTCGACAACCTGAAAAAGCGTCCCTTGACTGAAAGCCGCGAGTTGTTGCGCATCTACTCCGAACAGTTCCGCGAGCTTTCCGAGAGCGAGGAGCTGGTCCGCGACCAAGTGCGGGTGAGAATCATCGGACGCTGGCGGGAACAGTTTCCTTCATCACTGACCGGACTCCTGACGGAGATTGAGGAAAAGACCAAGCATCATACTGGGCACTTCCTTAATTTCTTTCTCGCATACAGCGGTGTGGACGATATGTTGCAAGCGTTCCGTTCGGTGGCTGATGCTTCACTTCGAGCGAAAGACATTTCCGAGGAAACATTGAAAGGGATGCTCATGTCGCGCGATGTTTCGTCGGTGGATCTCATGGTACGGACCGGTGGGGACGCTCATTTGTCAGCAGGATTCCTTATGTGGGAGACAGCGGACTCGCAACTCGTATTTTCCGAAAAGCTGTTTCCTGATTTCAATGCGGATGCGCTCCGTGAATCGATTGAAGAGTTTGGACGACGAGAACGAAGATACGGTAAATAAGGCATTTTTTGCAAATACTTCGTTTCTTTTCCGTCAAAAGACGTCCGAGCCGAACCTTTGCGGACACAAGAGCTCTCCTCTGTCCTGAACCGATGTTTGACAAAATCCGCAGACTCTCTTACAATGGCCCTACACAGAAAAAGCTTCTTCATGAGGCAAGGGGCGACGAGGAATATCATCAAGAACTCGGAGCGGTCGCCCGGCGGAAGAGCTTTCTGTTTTTGCTTTGTTTTTTCGATCATAAAGAAAAAATCCCTCTATGGGAAATACGAAAGACGTCATACGGATGGAGGGCGTAGTCGCCGAATCTCTTCCGAGCGCGACCTTCAAGGTCAAGCTTGAGAATGGGCATGAGGTGCTCGGTCACATTTCCGGAAAGATGCGGGTTCACTACATCAGACTCCTGCCCGGTGACAAAGTCATCATCGAGCTTTCCCCGTACGATCTTTCGAAAGGACGGATCGTCCAGCGACTCCGTCAATAAGTGAGTGACAGGCTATACCAAACGTTATGAAAGTACGAGCATCGGTAAAAAAAATCTGCGCCCACTGCAAGATCGTCCGTCGTCAGGGCAAAGTATTCGTCATCTGCACGAATCCGAAACATAAGCAACGGCAAGGGTGATAGGGGTCAGCTTCAAAAGCTGCGAAGAGCTTCATAAGCTTCCACGAAACCGAAAGAACGGATCAAGGAAAGAAGTTGAAGAAGCGAACGAAGCTGGCGAAGCCATAGAAGGAGCTAACGAAGCTAAATAAAGATCGAATATGGTACGAATCGCAGGCGTCAACATCCCGGACGGAAAACGGATCGACGTATCCCTCACTTATATCTATGGCATCGGCCCGGCCTCGAGTCGCAAGATTCTCGACGAACTCGGGATTGACCGTTCCATCAGGACGAAGGACCTCTCTTCGGTCGACGCCAACCGGCTTCGCGAGGCGATTGAAAAGGAACATCGCGTCGAAGGCGAACTCCGCCATCAGGTGAAGATGAGTATCAAACGTCTGCGTGAGATCGGTTGCTACCGCGGCTCTCGCCATCAGAAGGGACTCCCGGCACGCGGTCAGCGGACCAAGACGAATACCCGGACCGTTCGTGGGAACGTCCGTCGGACGATGGGAAGTGGTCGTCGCAAGGATGCGGCCAAGACATAGGGCTCCTCTCGGACTGACGGCATAAACGACGATTATCACCATCAAGGATATGGCAGACGAAGTACAGCAAGAAGACGTGACGGAAACCGGGACCACGGCAGACAATGCCGAGGGTGCGGTTGCGTCCGTCGAGACCGGCAAGAAAAAGAAGAAGGGCAAGAAGTCCGTCTTCCGCGGACGGGCGAGCATTCAGTGCACGTACAACAACACCATCGTCACGTTGACGGATCAGAACGGCGCCGTCCTGGCCTGGTCGAGCGCGGGTCATCTCGGGTTCAAGGGCGCGAAGAAATCGACTCCGTATGCCGCGACCCAAGTGGTCGCCGAAGTCACCGAGAAGGTGAAGAAATTCGGCCTCTCGGAGCTTGATGTTTTCGTGAAAGGAGTCGGTAGTGGTCGTGAGGCTTCGGTCCGCGCACTTGCCAACAACGGGTTCGTCCTGCTTTCGATCAAGGATATCACCCCTCTCCCGCACAATGGTTGCCGTCCGCAGCGACCGCGCAGAATCTAATTACAGACAAGAAGCGAAACGATATGGCACGAATCATGGATAAATGCAGGCTCTGTCGCCGCGCTGGCGAGAAACTCTTCCTCAAAGGGGAGCGGTGTTTCTCACAGAAGTGCGCGATGGTCCGCCGACCGACCGCCCCGGGAGTGCACGGCGCCAAGCCGTCCCGTTCCGGAAGCGAATTCGGACGTCAGCTTGCCATGAAACAGAAGATCAAGCGCGTGTACGGTGTCATGGAACGTCAGTTCCGCTGTCACTTCGAGGACGCAAGTCGTCGCAAAGGTATCGTCGGAAACGAGCTCCTCGGACGTCTCGAACGACGTCTCGACAATACGGTCTATCGGCTCGGCTTCGCCCCATCGCGGGCACTCGCCCGCCAACTCGTCTCACACAGTTGTTTTTCGGTGAACGGTCGCCGGATGAATATCCCGTCGTTTGAGGTGAGCCCCGGAGATGTGATCACCGTGAAGCCGGGTAAGCGTGAGAAGACGTATTTCAAGGATCTTTCCGAGAAACTTTCCGGAAAGAAAGATATCCCGAAATGGCTCGATATCGATGCGGTCAAGCTCGAGGGGAAAGTGGTTTCCTTGCCGGGCCGCGATGATGTCGAAGTGAATGTCGATCCCCAACTCGTCGTCGAGTATTACTCGAAGTAACCCATAAGTAATCCGAAGGAGGATGTCCCGGCGCCGCCACGCGCCGCCGGAGCGTTCGGAGCAAACCTATGATTCCGGTACCACAGAAACCCAAGGTCACCCAGATCGGTGACCATGTCGCGAAGTTCGAGATCCAGGGATGTTATCCCGGGTACGGTGCGACGCTCGGTAACGCGATTCGTCGCGTGCTTCTTTCCTCGCTCGAGGGGGCGGCTGCACAGTCGGTGAAGATCAAAGGTGTCTCGCATGAGTTCACCGCGATTCCTGGCGTGTTGGAAGATGCTGTTCAGATCCTCCTCAATCTCAAACAATTGCGCTTCCGTCTGCATGGCGACGAGACAGTCACGGTGACGCTCAAGGTCAAAGGCGAGTGTATAGCGACGGCCGGCGACATCAAAACCCCGTCCTCGGTCGAGATCGTGAATCCTGGCCAGCACATCGTCACGCTGACCGACAAGAAGGCAGAATTCGAGATGGAACTTGAGATCGGTAAAGGTATCGGATATGTGCCGGTCGAGGTACGCGAAGTCGAGGAACGCGAGATCGGCAAGATCGCACTCGATGCGATTTACACGCCGGTCCGTCGCGTGAACTACGAAATCGAGAACATGCGCATCGGCAAGCGGACGGACTATGACAAGGTCTCGATCGAGGTCGTGACAGACGGAAGCATCGCGCCGGAAGCGGCCTTCGCGAAGGCCGTCGATATCCTCGTCTCACAGTTTACGGCCATCCAAGACGAAACCCTCGCGGACATCGCGACCGAGGCTCCGAAGAAGGCCGTCAAGAAAACGATAAAGAAGAAAGAAAAGGAGGAAGTGAAGTCGGAAGTCGCGGAATAATCGGATCGTAGCGAGCCCTTCGTATGAATCACAGAAAATCAGGACGGATACTGAGTAGGAATCGAAATCAGCGTCGCGCGCTGTTCCGGACGATGTTCGGCAGCTTGGTGTTGCACGAGCGGATCGAAACCACGCTTGCCAAGGCCAAGGAACTCAAGGACAAGGTGGACCCTCTCATGAACAAGGCAAAGAAAAGTGCCGTGGACGAGACAAAGAAGCTCAATGCCATCCGCGAGTTGCGTCGCACTCTTCCGACGAAGACCGTCGAGAAACTGGTCTCCCCGGAATTCATTTCCCGATTCGAGGGTCGCACGGGTGGCTATGTCCGCGTCGTGAAGCTCGAAGCGAGAAAAGGCGACGGCGCCAAAATGGCCGTCATCGAATTCGTTGCCTAGGAATCAACCGTATGAAACATCAGGTAAACCGGAAATACCATCTGTTCGACGCCCAGGGGAAAGTCCTTGGTCGGCTCGCGACGGAAATTGTCGGTGTCGTCTCGGGAAAGACGAAAGTCGACTACGCCCCGAATGTCGATGGCGGTGATTTCGTGGTGGTCATCAATACCGATGGGCTCCAAGTGACCGGCAACAAGGGTGACGACAAGATGTACCATCATTTCAGCGGCTACCCGGGCGGCATCCGTTCCATCGCCTTCAAGGACCAGATGAAGAAGGACTCGCGCAAGGTGCTCTATCAGGCGGTGTACGGGATGCTTCCGAAGAACAAGCTTCGGGCCCGGATGCTGACTCGGCTCCGTATGTACAAAGACGACAAGCGTGAGGAAGAAACCATTCATGTGAATCACGAATAAAGGATATGGCCACGAAAACCGCAATCATCGAGAAGAAGGAGAAGAAGACGACGCCGAAGGCTTCCGCCACGAGCGGGAAGTACCTGTATGCCGTCGGACGTCGCAAGACGGCCGTCGCACAGGTTCGCCTCTATCCCGACAAGGGCAACGACAAGCACGTCGTCAACAAGAAGGACTACACGACGTATTTTCCGGTCGCACTCCAGCCGACGCTCCTGGCTCCGCTGACGGTGCTCGGACTCGCCGGTGACTTCGTCGTCTCGGCGACCGTCAAGGGTGGTGGTACGAACGCGCAGGCCGAAGCGATCCGGCTCGGCGTGGCCCGCGCCATCCTCAAGCACGACGAGGCGCTCCGTTCACTCCTTCGCGTCCATGGATTCCTCACCCGCGATGCCCGCTCCGTCGAGCGCAAGAAGCCGGGACTCAAGAAAGCCCGTCGCGCCCCGCAGTGGAGCAAGCGCTAGTCCGACTGTTCGACCATACTATCGATATTCAAAAATCCGTCTCGAGAGAGGCGGATTTTGTTTTGATATCGAAGAGTCGAAAGGAGGAACGGGTCCATTCCCCGGAGAGACGTCCTGCCGGGATGCCTCCACAAGCATCGGAACTTTTGCTACTCATCAAAAAAATTAAAAAATATTTTAAGCGGTTATCGTCCGAAGAAGCCGAGAGGCTCGGGGAAAGCGATGAAGGAAAAATCCGCGGTGTCGGAACCGGTCTCACCGGACAGGATATAGAGTTCATCTTCTGCCGGGAGAGGAATGACTTGTCGGATGACATTTCCGGACGCGGGGATGAGCGTCTCGATATTGCGCTCGTCGCGATTATCGAGTTCGGCGAGTTTGAGTTCTCCGCCAAGGGCGAAGAGGACGTGTTCGTAGTTCTTGGCCCACCGTACCTCGGAAATCGGTGAGGAGAAGCGTGCGATCTGCAGGATCTCGCCGTCTTCGCGCGTCGGTTGGACGTCCCAGACACGGGTGAACAGGACCGAGATCTCGTTGTCCGTGTAGAAGAGGAGTTTTTTGCCGTCGTCGGAGAACTGGATGCCGGTGATATCCGATCCGAGCGATATGACGGACGGTGCCACTTTGCCGTCGTCGTTCCAAAGGAAGCCGGCGCTCCCGCCACGGTCATAAACGGCGATTCGTTTGTCGTCATACATGGTGAGGAACGGTTTGGTGTACCGATCCGCTCCCGGAATCGGCCCCGTGATCGTTTTTTGATCCGCATTTTCGGACACGCCTGATACCTGGATGAGGGAGATGGCACCGGTCGTCTTGCCAAGGAGCGCTGCGTACCGTCCGGCCAGGTCATAAGCCGAGACATCTTGTGCGACCGTCACGAGCCGTTTCGTGGTGTCACGCATGTCGGGGCGTACGAGGATGAGCGATCCGTGTGACAAGACGAAGAATGTCCCGTCATTGTCGGGGTGCCAGCGCGGATTCTCCGGGTCGGGCACGGAGGCGATGTCTTGTAGGTTCTTCGCGGCGCCGGTCGTCCGATCGATCAGGAAAACCGCATGACTTCCATCTGCCCGCGAGCGGAGCGGGATCAGAAGTGAATTCTCATCCTTGGACCACTCCAGGTTCCGTCCGTCTTCCGAGTCGAACCGATAATCGTGATTCGAGAAAACCTGTGTCGTCGCCTGGGTTGTCCGCTCAAGGATGGTGACGGTCGTCTCACTGTCTTTTTCCCCGACGAGCGCAAAGTATTTCCGAGTCGAGGAATTGAATCCCTTTACGAACGGACCGCTTGCCGCCGCCGTGACATCGTACGTGGTTCGGGGCAAGATGATATTCCAGAATTCCGTCGATCGGCCACTTTGGACGAGGACTCGTTTTTCCCACGGCAGATAGCCGTCCGCCTCGACACGAAGCAGGTGCTCGCCGGGCATGATGCCGGTCACATGGACCGACTGGTTTATACTGTGCAGCATGTCTGTCGGGACCGATATCCCGTCGATCGACAGGTTAACGGAGCGAGGGTTGGCCTTGACCGTGATCGAGCCGGTATAGATGAAGATGCCACGTTCGAAACTGAACCGATACCCGAACGTAAAAAACAGGATGGTCGCCGACGTGGCGAGGAAAAGGATGAGGAATATCCAGAAGACGACGGTATGGAGGCGGTTGAGGTTCATGTGACGGATGCGGTGAAAACAGGAAACCAATTTTTAGTATAGCATAGGACCTGTCGGTCGTGGAATGCGCAACCAATGGGATTGACTTGTTGTAAAAGGCTCTTCAAGAGGTGCTTTTGACGCTCCGTTTCGGTCGTGGTATGATGCCGGAAACGACACAAACTCATGAATGCTCTCACATCCTTTCTTCCGGCCACGTTGCCCAAGGAGACCGCTGGGCTGGTCGTGTTCGGCGTTTTATTTATCATAATAGGCATCGGTGTCGGATTCTTGCTCGGTCGGAACCGACTCGTGAACGTAGTCATGAGCATCTATATCGCGCTCGTGTTCACGACGGCCTCGGTCGACGTGCTCCCCAAGGACTTCCCGCTCTCCGGGGCGTGGTTGTTCGTAGTTCTCCTCGTCCTTCTGACGCTGATCGACCGGTCACTTTTCGAAATCCATGTCCCGTCCTTGCCACAAGACACTTTGTGGCGCATCATCGTGACCGGCATCATGGTGACCGGTATGGTGACGAGTGTCCTCGTGACACTCTTCCCAAAGAAAACCGTTGCTGCGTTCCCGATATCGGTACCGGTCCAATATTTCGGGACGCCACTTGCCGGGACCCTTTGGTTGGTCATTCCGCTCCTCATATTGCTTTTGTTGAACAAGAAAGCGAAATAACCCTTTCCAAAGCCTTTTTTTGTATCTTTTCGCATGATGGTCAATGGAGGGGCTTGCGATGATGTCAGCCTCTTGACAGCTTTCGCTTCACTCCCTATACTGTGAAGGCGGTGAAGAGGAAGAAAGAGGACTTTCTTTTTTTTATTCCCGCGAACGAACTTTTACAAATGAAAAGACAATCGCAAATTTTTGTGGTTGGTCCTTCTATATTTCTTTGAGAAGAAATCAGTCGGTCGCGAAGCCTTCGGGCTTCGCCGGAAGTGTTGCCTTCGGGCGATGCTTCCAAAATTATTGAGAGTTTTCAGCCATAGGCTGATGCTTTCAATAAATTATTGAGAGTTTGATCCTGGCTCAGGATGAACGCTGGCGGCGTGGATAAGGCATGCAAGTCGAATGGTCGCATCACCCTCTGTGTGATGCTCCAACTGACGACTGACAACTGACGACTGACAACAGGGAGGCTTGTTATGAGTTATGAGTTGTAGGTTGTAGGTTGGCCGGTATCGTGCGAAGCGCGATGCGGCCATGGCAAACGGGTTAGGAACACGTAGGAATCTGCCTCGAAGTCGCGAATAACTCGGAGAAATCCGTGATAATACGCGATGTGCTCTACGGAGTAAAGATTTATCGCTTCGAGAGGAGCCTGCGTCCTATCAGCTAGTTGGTAAGGTAATGGCTTACCAAGGCTATGACGGGTAGGGGGTGTGAGAGCATGGCCCCCAACATTGGCACTGAGACACTGGCCAAACACCTACGGGTGGCTGCAGTCGAGAATATTCCACAATGGACGAAAGTCTGATGGAGCGACGCCGCGTGCAGGAAGACGGCCTTCGGGTTGTAAACTGCTTTTCTCAGGGAAGAATTACGATGACTGTACCTGAGGAATAAGAGGTTACTAACTCTGTGCCAGCAGTAGCGGTAATACAGAGACCTCAAGCGTTATCCGGATTAATTGGGCGTAAAGCGCAGGTAGGCGGACATGTTAGTCGGATGTCAAATATCCCGGCTCAACCGGGAACAGGCATTCGAAACGGCATGTCTAGAGATAGCGAGAAATCAGTGGAATTCACGGTGTAGTAGTGAAATGCGTTGATATCGTGAGGAACACCAAAGGCGAAGGCAACTGATTAGTGCTGTTCTGACGCTGAGCTGCGAAAGCGTGGGGAGCGAATGGGATTAGATACCCCAGTAGTCCACGCTGTAAACGATGCATACTAGGTGCGGGGAGAATCGACCCTTTCCGTGCCGGAGCTAACGCGTTAAGTATGCCGCCTGGGAAGTACGAGCGCAAGCTTAAAACTCAAAGGAATAGACGGGGATCCGCACAAGTGGTGGAGCATGTGGTTTAATTCGACGGTAAGCGAGGCACCTCACCAGGGTTTGAAATTCAGCTGCAGGGCCCAGAAATGGGACGTTCTTCGAGAGTGCTGAACCAGGTGCTGCATGGTTGTCGTCAGCTCGTGCCGTAAGGTGTTCCGTTCAGTCGGGAAACGAGCGCAACCCCCGTGAAATGTTACAATGTGTCATTTCAGACTGCCCACCCCTAAGCGTGTGAAACACGCTTGACTTACGACTAACAATAAACGACCTACAACGATTCCGTTGTGAGTTATGAGTTGTCAGTTGTCGGTTAAGCGATTCGCGCATTTGGGGGTGGGAGGAAGGCGGGGACGACGTCAAATCAGCATGGCCCTCTGACACCCTGGGCTACACACGTGCTACAATGGCGGGGAACAAAGGGCAGCCAAGTCGCGAGACGGAGCTAATCCCAGAAAACCCGCCCCAGTTCGGATTGGAGTCTGCAACTCGACTCCATGAAGCCGGAATCACTAGTAATCGTGAATCAGCCATGTCACGGTGAATACGTTCTCGGATCTTGTACTCACCGCCCGTCACGTCAAGAGAGCTGGCAACACCAGAAGCCCCCGGGTCAAATCGGGGATTACGGTGGGGCTAGTAATAAGGACGAAGTCGTAACAAGGCATCCGTAGCGGAAGCTGTGGATGAATCACCTCCTTTCTAGGGAGATTAGGTGTAGAGTATTGTTCACTGACAGGTGACGAGCAATCGTCACATGAACAGAATCAATGGCTCAAGCCAACGGTCGATCGTACCGGCGCAAGCCGCGTACGATACCTTCTCAAGGGTACGGTATAGACAGGACCAACCATAAAAGCATGCGATACGAAAAAAACGCCGAAAGGCGTTTTTTTCGTGTATGATAAATCGTTCTGATATCACTTGGGCATCTCTCTCCAATCTCCAAAGTGATATTCGTAGAGACGGGCTGTTCCCGTCTCTCCATGATTGCTATTTCTTCCCCGTATCTCCGAGCTTGTGAGGATTATGATTGGGGCAGGTCTTATCTGAACATCTTTCTGGAATCGTTTTTGTCCCTTGCATCATGAGAGCACCACACAGAGGACAGAGTGCACCGGTCGGCTTGGCCTTGATGGCGTTCTTGCACTCCGGATAGTTGGAGCAGGAATAGAAGACGCCGAACTTACCGCGCTTCTCGACCATTTCACCCTTGCCACACTTTGGACATTTCACACCGGTCGTATTCTGTTCCCCCACGTCTTTCTTGATATATTTGCACTTCGGATAATTCGAGCAGGAGACGAATTTCCCGTAGCGACCCTCCCGCTCGACGAGTGGTTTACCACAGTCGGGACAGGCCTCGCCTGTCTCCCTGGGTCCCTCGACCTCGGTGCCTTCCATGGTGAGCGCGCCGTCGCACTCGGGATACTTCGAACAGGAGAGGAATTTGCCGGAGCGTCCGAGTTTGATGACCATCGAGACTCCGCACTTCGGACACTTGTGTTTCTCGTCGGCCTCGCCGAGGTTGGTGGCTTTCGCAGTCGATTTGTCTTTGGCTTTCACTTCCTTGCTGAACGGACCATAGAAATCGGAAAGCGTCTTGGCATAGTCGCGTTTGCCGTCCGCAATCTCGTCGAGTTCGTTCTCCATTTCCGCGGTGAGTGTGTCCGAGACGACATTCGGGAAGTGTTCCGACAGGAATCCATCCACGACTTCGCCGGTCTCGGTTGCTTTGAGTGATCGGCCTTCCTTTTCGACATACTGTCGGTCGAGGAGCGTCTTAATGATGGATGCATAGGTCGACGGCCGTCCGAGACCACGCTTCTCGAGTTCTTTGACGAGGCCTGCCTCGGAATAGCGTTTCGGCGGTTCCGTTTCCTTCTTTTCGTCATTGATCGCCTGAAGCGTAAGCGGGTCGCCGGGAGCGAGTTTCGGAAGCTCGACATCGTCCTTGCGGGCATCCGGGTCGGCGGCGAGCCATCCCGGGCTCATGAGCCGCGAACCGGTCGTGGAAAAGTCAGGGAGTGCACGATCGGTCGTGTTTGCCGAGATCTTGGTGCGGAGAAGTTCTGCCGGCTTCATCTGTGAGGCAAGCGTGCGGGTGCGGATGAGACGGTAGAGCTTCAATTGGTCATCGGGAAGCTTGGGGAGTTTCCCGAACGACGTGGGCCGGATCGCCTCATGTGCTTCTTGTGCGTTCTTTGATTTGGTTTTGAAATGTCGGATCATGAGCGCGTTATCACCGAAAGCGGACTTCACGGCCGCCGCGACATGTCCGAGCGCTTCTTCGGAGAGCGCGACGCTGTCGGTTCGCATATAGGTGATATGGCCCGCCTCGTAGAGACGCTGTGCGAGACGCATCGTATTGCTTGGGGAGAATCCGAGGCGCGAACTCGCTGTCTGTTGCAATGTCGAGGTGGTAAACGGCGGCAGCGGATTCCTGACAACCTCGGATTCCTTCACTTCGATGACTTCCCAGTCCTTGGAGGTGGATATCGAAAGGATTTCGTCGGTCCGTGCCTCGTCTTTAGGCTCTTCGGAACACAGAAGTTCGAGGACATCTTTCTTTTCCGTGAGAAACGACCCTGATATTTTCCAGAAGGTTTCGGGGATGAACGCGGTGATTTCGCGTTCGCGCACCGCGATGATATGGAGTGCCGGGGATTGGACACGGCCGGCCGAGAGGCCGTATCGGACCTTCTTCCAGATGAGGCCGGACAGATCATAGCCGACAAGCCGGTCAAGGACGCGACGGGCTTCCTGTGCGCGACGGAGGTTCTGGTCGATGAGTCTCGGGTGTCTGAGCGCCTCACGGATACCGGTCTCAGTGATCTCATGGAAGAGGACGCGCTTCGGGTCTTTCAGCTTGCAGGCTTCTACGAGGTGCCAGGCGATCGCCTCGCCTTCGCGGTCGGGGTCGGTCGCGAGCAGGATCTCGGTGTTTTTTTTCGCCAGACTCCTGATACTGCTGATGACTTTTTCCTTACCAGGGATGGTCTCATATTTCGCCACGAAACCGCCCTCGATGTCGATGGCGTTCTTGTTGGACTTGGGGAGGTCGCGGACATGGCCGACCGAGGCGACGACCGTGTAGTCCTTCCCGAGGTACTTGCCGATGGTCTTGGCCTTGGACGGTGACTCGACGATGAGAAGCTTCATAATGAAGTCGAAAGTGAAAAGCCTATTAAATGGCGGTTTCTGATGAGGAATGACAAAAAAGTCAATCCTACCCCACCAATGTATGATACTTGCTTCGGGAATATTGGCAAGTCTCATCCTCTTTCGACTTGAGACTTTTGACTTGTAACTTTTCAGACTCGTATATAATTCATCCCACCGATGTTTTTCACGAGTCCTTTCAATTCAAGCATCGTGAGAGCGGATCCCGCCTCGCTTGTCCCAAGATGCGACGATTTGATGATTTCGTCAACTTGCATGGCTTCGTGTGAGAGGATCGAAAGCAATTTTTGTTCCTCTATCGAAAGGTTATCCGGTATTGGCTTCGGACTGGATTCGGCTCCTTTCAACTGGAGATTTCCGCTCTCTTGGAGTGGTAGTTCTTCGAGGATATCGCCCACACCACGGACGAGCTTGGCGCCGTCGCGGATGAGTCGGTGTGTGCCGGTCGATGCCGGGGAGAAGATCGAGCCGGGAACGGCGAACACGTCTCGTCCGCATTCAAGCGCGTGCAAGGCAGTGATGAGTGAGCCGCTTTTCTCGGCGGCTTCGACGACCACGACTCCAAGCGAGAGAGCGGCGATGATCCGGTTGCGTGCCGGGAAGGTACCACGCCCGGCCGGTGTACCCGGAGGATATTCCGAGATGAGTGCCCCGGATTCCATGATGCGCGTGGCAAGCGGGAGGTGGTCTTTGGGATGGATGGAGGCATCGTCGAGCCCATCACCCAAGACGGCGATGGTGATGCCGCTCGCGCGGAGTGCGGCGCCGTGCGCGACCGAGTCTATGCCGTATGCGAGACCGGACACGACGACGATGCCGGCTTGGGACAGATCTTCGGCGATACGTTCGGCAGATTGTCGGCCGTAGGCGGTGTGTTGGCGTGAGCCGACGATGGCGACCATCGGTCGATTCCATTCATCGAACGTCCCGCGGACATAGAGGAGAGAGACGGGGAACGGCGCCTCACGCAGGAGTGTCGGGAAATCATCATCGGTCCACAAGAGGATGCGGATACCGCTCTCATCGAGCGCATCCTGTTCACGTTCCGGATCGATCGTACGCCGTCCGGCGACGATCGCATCCATCGTGTCCCGACTCATGCCGGTGGACAGGAGCATGTCCGCATCCGCAATCCATGCCGCCTCGCCGGACGAGAACGCCGACATAAGCGACCGAAGTCGTGTCTGTCCGATCCCGGGGATCTTGCGGAAACAGTGCCAATAAATAGAATGTTCCATTCTATTTAACTTACAACTTATGACTGACAACTTACAACAAGCAACTTGCCATTTACAATGGACAACTCATTTCGAAACAAATAGCTCATAACTGACAACTTATAACTCGGGGTCATAAGAGGATGTAAACGGTAATCCGTTTTGTTGTCAGTTATGAGTTGTGGGTTGTCAGTTTCTTTCATCATAGACAAAATCCCATTTTTCGGCTAGGATTGGGTAAGATTATGAAGTCGGTATCCTCCGAGTCGTGAGTTGTTCGTTGTGAGTTGTCAGTTTTCCCTGTATTGGGCCGTTAGCTCAGTTGGTTAGAGCGCCGCATTTGCAATGCGGAGGTCGCCGGTTCGAATCCGGCACGGTCCACAATGATTTCCGGGACAATGCTGTCTCAGGAGGTCGCCGGCCTGTCCCGCCTCTCGGGAGAGGCGGGTTCTATCCGGCACGGTCCACCATTACATTATGAACTATTCGTACCGAAATCTGTTCGACCTGCATCCGGACGTGGCAACGTTTCTCGACCTCGGGTGTGGGCGGGGATTCGTGTCGCTCTACGCCGCCGCGCGCGGATTGACGGTGGATGCCGTCGATATCGAGAAGGAAACACCGGCTTCGCTTGATGGAATCCCGTCGGTAACGTATATGGTCGCCGATCTGAAGGATTGGAAGCCGACCAAGAGATACGATATCATCGTGATTCATCACAGCCTGCAATTTCTCACGAAAGCGTATGCACTGCAGGAGTTCCTTCCTACGATCTGCCAGGCACTCAATCCCGGTGGCGTATTGGAGATTTTCACGTTCACGCCCGAAGAAACGCTTTCGGTTCCGACGACCTATACGCTTGAAGAAGTGCGTGATGCATTAGGGGAGTTGACTATTATCGAACAAAAGACGTATTCCTACGACGGCACACATCGGAAAGTGGGACCGCATACGTTCCATGAACTGCATGTCATCGCGAAGAAATCATTATGATAGTGTGTGCGACTATGGCATGTCATGAAAAAATATATGAAAGATTCCGTTGATCCGAATGAGACTATAATAACGAAAACTCCTCTTGATCGGCTTGATTATCGGGGTGATCTCGGTCCGGTCGTTGAGCGTCTCGCGGAGGCATATGGAATCGGCACGCCTGCGGAGTATTCCGTCATCGAGCGCGGATACGAGGATTGTAATGTCATCGTTCGGACTTCCAGAGGAAAGTACGTCGCGAAGATGTTCGCGAAGTATCGAAGCAAGGCGGTGATCGACCGGTATCGCGTGATAATGGAAAAAGTCGTGCAAGCGGGAGTGAATCATCCCAGACTACAGGAGACATCCGGTGGCGAGACGGTATTTGCGTACGGTCCCGAAGGAGGTATTTCGATGGTGCTCATGGACTTCGTCGAAGGACGCTCTTTTCAAGAGATGGATCGTGTACCGAACGAGGAAGAGCGGAAAGCAGTGCTAGAACAGGCAACGAAGGTGAACGCGATCGACCATCATCCGTCGTATCTGTCCGACTCGTGGGCGATTCCGAATATCGGGGAATCATATCAGAAGGTGAAGAAATTCATCGGGCCTGATGATCTGAAGTTGGTGGACAGGGTATTGGACCGGTACGGGGAAATCCCGATCGACGAGTTGCCACACTGTTTCGTGCATGGCGATTTCACCAAAGGAAACGTTCTGAAAGGAAATGACGGGAAAATCTATATCCTCGATTTCTCCGTCTCCAACTGGTATCCGAGGATTCAGGAACTTTCGGTCATCGCGGCAAACCTGTTCCATGAAGAGGGTGACGGGGCGTCGCTTCGTGATCGGGTCGAGTACATCATGAACGTATACGGCGCATCGAATCCGCTCGCTCTGGTGGAGAAACGGTATCTGTATGACTATGCCTTGGCGGGCGTCGTGATGGAGTTCTTCGGCGCGCATCAGGAAAAATTCCTCAACGGCAATGATACCGAAGAGACCGAATACTGGATGAGGCTTGGAAGGGAGGGATTGAGGCGGGAGCTGGTATAGATTTTAGGATCCGAATATTGTTCAGAAGGTTCCTTGGATCAGTCTAAAACAAGACCCTCACCTGTCGGGCGACCCGACATCCTCTCCCGGAGGGCGAGGAGGCAGAAAAAACATGGGAGGGGTACGCGAAATGACGGCCGTCATTTCGCGTACCTGGATAGGAGGTGGTATTTGTTGGACGTTGTTGCGATGGAAGACTCAAATTGGTGTTTTTTTGGTCTTTGGGAATATAATAATGGCAGGGAGAGAAAAAAAGTGGCCAACCTTTTCTTCAGATCGGCGTATATTGTAAGATGCCACTAGTGTCTCGTTAAATTTTAGCAGATAGCTGATTATTGCTTCTGTAAAGCCATAATATTAGAAATTTTTTCCGCACGATTTCAATTGAAAATTTGGAAAATTGAGTAGAATTATGGCTTATATAAAGGATGATATTTTCTGTTTTGAGTTTAATGAGACATGCATGGTAAGATGCTATGAAAAAGAACCAACTCATCAAACAGGATAGCTTTACAGAATTTCTTCTCTACACCTCGCCGAATGGCAAGGTGAAAGTAGAGATACTCTTACGTGGTGAAAGTATTTGGCTTACTCAGGCAAAAATCGCCGAGCTTTTTGGAGTTGATAGGAGTGTGGTAACAAAACATTTGCAAAATATCTATATCGATAAAGAGCTTATAAAAGAAGCAACGTGTGCAAAAATTGCACACGTTCGAAATGAGGGAGACAGACAGGTTTCGCGAGAAGTGGAATTCTATAACCTTGACGCTATTCTTTCCGTTGGATACCGAGTCAACAGCTCGCAGGCGACCCAATTTCGAATATGGGCGACCGAGCGGTTGAAGGAATATATCATCAAGGGATTTACGATGGATGATGAGCGGCTGAAAACTCCCAACTATACCTTTGGCCAGGATTATTTTGAAGAGCAGTTGGCCCGCATAGCGGATATTCGAAGCAGTGAACGGAGATTTTATCAAAAAATTACCGATATCTACACGCAGTGCAGTGTGGACTATGACAAAAATAGTATCGAAGCACAGCATTTTTTTGCTACCGTGCAAAACAAACTGCACTTCGCTATAACAGGAAAAACGGCGGCAGAGATCGTACAAGGTCGGGTGGATAGCGCCAAGCCGAACATGGGACTGACGACGTGGAAAAATGCTCCAAAAGGAAAGATTCGCGAGAGCGATGTGGTGATCGCAAAAAAATATCTGGACAAAGAAGAGCTCGCCGGCCTCAATGGTATAGTCGAACAGTATCTTCTCTTTGCCGAGTCGCAAGCGAAGCGCAGGCAAGCTATGTTTATGAAACATTGGGAGCAAAAGCTCAATGAATTTTTGAAACTCAACGATAGGGACATCCTCGGAGATTTGGGAAAAGCGAGCCATGCGGTGGCCGAATCTTTGGCATTGGGTGAATATGAAAAATACCGGATAGAGCAAGACAAGAATTATATTTCAGACTTTGACGAGTTTGAAAACAAGTTGGCCAAGCTTCTTGGCACGGGAAAAAAATGATATCAAATATCGTGACGCTATGAATGATTTCGAAAAACTGGTCAAAGATGCGGAAGAGGACCCCGATATCTTTGGCTATATTTTCTCTTAGGGTAATACCCCGTCAGCTCTGCTGCGGGGTAGTTGATTCTCTCCTAGGGTCAATGCCACGCAGCTCTGCCGCGGATATGTTGCTGTGAAACGGGGACTGGATCCCGGGTCAAGACACGTCGTTCGTGAACGACTGTGGCAAGCCCGGGATGACAGGGTAGAGTGGCGACGGATACCCCGTCAGCTTTGCTGCGAGGTGTTCATTGACCTTTCGCCTCCGTCGTGATAGAACTCATTGGTGTTCTTTCTCGGTACGTGTTTAAAAAATCTTTAAAAAAAGGATAGCGATGACAAACGGAATTATCGGCATAGAGAACAAGGCATTCACGTTTCCCGGAGAGCTCGAGCTTTTATCGAGAATCGACAAGGGTACGATCGAAGTCGCTTTGGTAAGGGATTTCGCGAAGAGGACGTTCTCTTCCTCGCGGATTCTCACGAAAATCTTTCTCCCGTTCCAATTGGAGACTGATTCCGTCGAAAGAGCACGGCTCTTTTTGGAGAGGATTCTCTCAGTCGCTGAGCCTGTTCCGAATTCGGAAGAGCTCGGCGTATTGTTGCAATCCCTTGAGGATCGTCTGAACGAGCTGCTTCCCGAAGAGACGGAAAAAATGTCCTGTTGATTGTCGCAAGGTCATCGTATCGCCCTGGTCGGAATGAGTATTCCGATCAGGCGTTTTTTTATCCGCCGGTTTCCGCTATACTGCCGATATATGGATATCGAAGAAAAAAAGCAAAATGTCAAAGAGGCCTTAAGGCGACTTCGGAAAGCCTATCCGGTGACGGGGCCGTTCGTCGCGTGGTCGAACCCGCTTGAGTTGGTCGTGGGAACGGCGCTTTCCGCACAGTGCACCGACGAGCGCGTGAACATGGTCACGAAGGAACTGTTCAAGAAATACCAGACGGCGCGTGATTATGCGGATGCCGATCAGGGCGTCTTGGAGAAGGAAATCTATTCGACCGGATTCTATCGTAATAAGGCGAAAAATTTGCGCGGGATGGGAAAGGTCCTCGTTGAGCGTTTCGGCGGGAAGGTACCCGATACGCTCGAAGGATTGCTCGCCCTTCCGGGCGTGTCGAACAAGACGGCGTATATCGTGCTCGCCAAGGCATTCGGCAGGCAGGAAGGAGTCGCGGTGGACACGCATGTCTTTCGATTGGTTCCCCGGCTCGGGTGGTCGGACGCGAAAACCGCCGAGAAGATGTCGGCAGAGCTTAGCAGGCTGTTCCCGAAGAAAGACTACCTGGATATGAATGAATACCTGATCACACACGGTCGGGCGATCTGCTCGCCTCGGAATCCGAAATGTGGGGACTGTGTTCTTTCCGATATCTGCCCAGGAAGTGAAAAATTCAAAGCGAAAAATGAAAAATAAGGCAATAGGAAGGAGGCTCTAAAACAGTTGCTTTGTTGACGGGTTAACGTGTTCACGTGTTAAGGAGTTGAAAAGAAATCACTGACAACTTACAACTAACCGCCAACAACGGAAACAAGAGAAGAAGAGTCGAATGTCGTAAAAATGGGGCGTTTTTTTGACAGTTTTTCATAATGTGCGATGATATGGGGAAAGGAATCTTGTTCACTTAAAAAAGGGGAAAAATGAACGTTTTGATATCGTTTGAACGGGATTTTATCGACCGCCCGTTGCGGTGGTTGATAGAAAAAGGCCTCTTTACGCTTGCGGTTCATATTTCGTTGGTTTTGATGTATGCCGTAGCGATGTTCATATATGATGACGGCCTGACGCTCGCGGGAAAAATCGCGTCATTCGTTTTCTTTGTGATTGTAGCCGTGATTGCCGAACTGGTATATCGACCCACGCGGGTAGGAAAATGGTCGGATATTTCCATGTGTACGCCTGTCGGGTTAGTGTACTTTACTCTGGCATATGTCTTTATAGCTGCAATCGCAGGAGGTTGTTCGGGATTTTTCTATTGGGGATGTATGTTTGAAATCATGCATTTCTATGTACTTTCGGATGGCGTGAATGAATAGAAGGCCAGGGTAAAAACGGTCGCTGTATGTGGCCATTTCTTTTTTTTTGGATCGGACCGGAAATCGTGCATCGTCGTAATACCGTGAAATTGATACCTCAAATACTGCAGCTGCTAAGACTGTAAAGACAGACTGTAACGAAGACTTGATTCTTTTCAAAGAGCGTGTTATCCTGTTGAGGACCTCAATTGGAGGCGTTGCTCTTGTGCAGTTTGAGCCGATTATTCGGGCGATTAGCTCAGTTGGTTAGAGCGCGTCACTGATAATGACGAGGTCCCAAGTTCGAATCTTGGATCGCCCACATGCCGCGCCAGAGGCGCGGAAAGCCCAAAGAGCAAAATCCAATTTCCAAACGAGGACTGTCGGAATTTGGTGCTTGGGAATTGGGATTTGAATATATAGCGGGGTAGAGCAGTCTGGCAGCTCGTCTGGCTCATAACCAGGAGGTCGTGGGTTCGAATCCCACCCCCGCAACCAGGAACGAAGTGACGCAGTGGAGGGGAGAACGCCAACGATTTGGCGTTCGGTGGGATGAGAAGGGATTTCGTAAGAAATCCCCGGCCCGCAGGGGAATCCCACCCCCGCAACCAGGAACGAAGTGACGCAGTGGAGGGGAGAACGCCAACGATTTGGCGTTCGGTGGGATGAGAAGGGATTTCGTAAGAAATCCCCGGCCCGCAGGAGAGAGATTCCCTGGGAGGGAATTTCTCCCACCCCCGCGACCATGTAAAATGCGCTCTGCGTATCTCGTGGCACGCCATTGGGAGTGTGTACTACGACGGAAGCAAAGAACGCCGTTCGGCGTTCTTTGCCGTTAAGAGAGGATATTCAAATCAATATACACCACATGTCCCACGAAACCACATCATCCACATCGAGGCCTCGGGCGAAAAAGATTCTCTCCTGGTACTGGCGCGTCGTGCGCACGTATCGCTTTCGTATACTCGGCGCGCTTTTTCTGTACGGTATCGGATCCATCGTCTCGAACGCAGGGATGCCGGTCGTATTGAAGCGGATCATCGATATCGTCTCAAACGGATCCGTATCGGCGAACGGGGATATCTGGCAGTTGTTTTATCTTCTCGCTCTCTTTCAGTTTCTCACGTATCTCCTGTTCCGCGCGGGCGATTTCCTCTATTTCTTGTCGCAGAGCCGTATACTTCGCGACCTGTCGCAATTCACATTCAATCAGTTGCACCGGCATTCCTATGAATTTTTCTCGAACCGGTTTTCAGGGAGCCTTGTCTCACAGTCGCGGCGATTCGTCGATTCGTTCGAGACGATACAGGATGTGATCGTGTGGAATCTTTGGCTTCCCGGTATCCAGTTGATAAGCATGCTGACCGTTCTTTCATTCCTTCTGCCTTCGTTGGGAATACTCTTTTTTGCTTCCATAATCGTAGTGGTCGCTGCCGGAGCACCTTTTTTGCGGGCCCAGGAAAAACGGAATGCCGAGGAAGCTGCGGAAAATACCAAGGTCACCGGTCTGTTCTCCGATGTCATCTCGAACATCCTGACCGTCAAGCTGTTTTCGGCGAGTCATGTCGAGAAGGATTCATATCGTCGCTCAACTGAGAAGGAAGAACGTGCACGCAGAAGAGCATCAGTCGCGTTCATCAGGTTCAGCGCCGTACAAAACGGGCTGGCGATCACGATGCAGGTCGGTCTGTTCGGGTATTCGCTCTTCGCATGGTCTCGCGGTGAAATTACTGCCGGCACGGTCGTCATTACTCAGACGTACCTGGTAGGTATCTGGAGTCTGGTATGGAACGTATCGAATTCCATCTCACGACTGCTTAAGTCGTTCGCGAACGCGTCCGAGATGGTCGAGATATTCGAGCTGCCGACGGATCTGGCCGATCCTGAGTATCCGGAGCCGTGCGTGATCTCAGGCGGCGCCATCGATTTCCGAGACGTGTCGTTCCGATATTCCGGCGGCGAGGCGGTCTTCTCAAAATTCAATTTTTCCGTTAGTGCGGGAGAGAAAGTCGGCCTTGTGGGACCGTCTGGTGGCGGGAAGTCGACCGTGACCAAGCTTTTGCTCAGATTCGCCGATCCGCAGGGCGGTGGCGTATTCGTCGACTCGCAGGATATCAGGACTCTCCGGCAAGACGATCTGCGCAGTGTCATCGCATACGTCCCACAAGATCCGCTCCTCTTCCATCGGACGCTTCGCGTGAATATCGCGTATGGAGATCCGAATGCGACCGAGGAGGACGTCCTTTCCGCGTCGAAGCGTGCCCATGCGGACGATTTTATCTCGCGACTGGCTGACGGGTATGAGACGCTCGTCGGTGAGCGTGGTGTGAAACTCTCCGGCGGTCAAAGGCAACGCGTCGCCATCGCTCGTGCGATCCTCAAGAATGCGCCGATACTTATCCTCGACGAGGCGACGAGCGCGCTTGATTCCGAAAGCGAGCATGCGATCCAGGAAGCGCTTGTGGAACTCATGAAAGGCAAGACCGCTATCGTCATCGCACATCGACTCTCGACCATCCGACGGATGGATCGTATCGTCGTTTTGGGCGAGGACGGGACGATCGAGGAAGAAGGGACGCACGAAGACCTGCTCGCCAAGGAAGGGCACTATGCCGCGTTGTGGGCTCGGCAGACCGGCGGTTTCATCGATGAGGAAACGGAAGATTTGGAATCTTCGTAATGTCATTTCCCAACCCCTCCTGTCACGTCGTTTGCGAACGACATGACCGTCCTCCCCTTAGGATAAGGGGAGAGCGTTTGTATATGCGCGCATACAAAGTAGCGAGTTCCCCTCTTTGGTACAAAAGTGGATTGAGAGCAAGAGGAATTGTAGCGACAGGGAATTTTTTGCACGTTTTTCGTCGGAAATTTGCTGTTATACCAAATGAACTGAATCACTGTTATGTTCAGGAGTCCGCCCCGGCATTCGCGGGGCGAACTCCTCTGGTAGCGATATACAACACATCAAGTTGTCTCGGTATTATGTGAGGGTTCGGTATTGAATAATGGGTGTCATTATCTGTTCCCTGATTCTTCCCCTCGTTTGACTCTTTGCCAAAAGTCGGGTATCCTTGCATGGAATCCGGTTTTGAAAATATCGGAGAGGTTCCCTATCCCGCACATGCCAGGGTAGCTCAGTTGGTTAGAGCACAGGACTCATAAGCCTGGGGTCGAGAGTTCGAATCTCTCCCCTGGTACACGGTCGGTATGGGACGGCCTGAATCCGGGTTTGGTCGGGAAAATGTATGTTGGATCGGTAGCTCAGTTGGTTAGAGCGCCGCCCTGTCACGGCGGAGGTCGCGAGTTCGAGTCTCGTCCGGTCCGCCTTCACTGCGCTGAAACGCAGCTACGGCGAGACAAAGTCCGCCTTCACTGCGCTGAAACGCAGCTACGGCGAGACAAAGTCCGCCTTCACTGCGCTGAAACGCAGCTACGGCGGGACAATGTCCGCCTTCACTGCGCTGAAACGTAGCTACGGCGTGACAAAGTCCGCCTTCATTCCACAGGTGTGGAATTACGGTCTCACGTCGCCAAAGGCTCTGGCCGACGGCGCGCGAGACACAGCCCGCCTTCGGTCCATAGGACCTTCGGCGTGGTGCGATCCGCAGTAGATGAGTGAAAGAGAACGGCCTTGAGTGGGTCGTTTTTTTGTTCCTACACAGATATTTTCCAGGTTGCCTGGGAGAGAGATACTTCTCGTCGGTTTTTTTGGTGTATACTGGATGAGATAGGTAAGTGTTCACTTCGTGCCTGTTTTCAGAAAGGAGCGATTGTTTTGAAACGCTAGGCGCGTCCCGCTTGCCGATACGTTATCCGTTTATCAAGACGTATGAACGAGTTTAAAGAACCATGTCAGCCGGTGAATCCCGATGATGCTGAGACGAAAAAAAGAAAAGAAATCGATCGGATCAAAGAGCGGATTTTTGATCGGGAGACTCCGGAAGCCTATAAGGAACTGGCGAAAAAAGTTGGAATCATTGAATTGAAGGAACCCTACGCGGAGAATCTTCTTCGTAAATTTTACCAGGAGTATCATGACTATCCCGGCTCCGATCCGTCTCAGGAATTAAGTGAGCTGGGCAAGCTGATATCGGAAGAAGCGAAGGATGGGATGGTGCTTGATCTCGGATGTGGGAAAACACGATGGATGGCGTCCTTTTTTCAAAAGAATCAGGCTGAACTCTATATCGGCGTGGATTTGGAGCCGGACGTGTTTGTTCCTCCGGTGACGGTGGTGTCGCGTCTTCCTCAATCATGGGCATTTTTATCGAACGATTATTCGGAAGAGAGTGAGAAGGAGCTTGAAGAACTCAGAGCTTGTACGGTCTCGGAAGGCGTATATCCCGTTGAAACTTTGAAAGGAACCGGGTCAAGACAGAGGTTGCTGGACAATGTCTTTGAAATTCAGGACGACATGCTTTGCGCGATTTCGAGAATGAAAGATGAATCTGTCGATATGGTTATCGTGAGCGGAATCGAAACATCGTTCAAGAATCCCGAGGAGACCAAAGAATATTTGCATGCGCTTGATGTCGAAATACGCAGAGTATTGAAGAAATCAGGGATCGTATTGGATTATGAAAGCGATGTGTCCGTCAGCGATATGGATTTTGTAATCGACGATAATGATAACGGGTGGAAGGTGCTTCGAAAGCCCGATTCGGAAGTATCTTGATTCGGATGGGTCGTTTCTCGGTCCGCACAGGAACGGGAGGTATGATGCGATAGTTTTCTTTTTTGCTTGATGTCGCTGATGAACGGTATAAGGAGAATCACTGCCATATTGCGTACTATGGTAGCGCGGACGAATGTTGTCTTCTTTCCAACGTGATATACTTAGTATCTATCTCAAATCTTTTTTTAGGTGTATCCTTCCATCCAGAGGCTTTGTTAAAACAAAACTATGGAAAGAAAGATCTATCCGAGTGATATCACCCGGGAACAATTTGAAGCAATCCGACCACT
>Ga0209697_10000088_pt1 | contig 125141 bp, 105 predicted proteins | sample AliMusrvi5mmetaG_FD_184115 | JGI IMG/M metagenome (GOLD analysis project Ga0209697, IMG submission 184115) | Freshwater lake bacterial and archeal communities from Alinen Mustajarvi, Finland, to study Microbial Dark Matter (Phase II) - Alinen... | ecosystem: Environmental > Aquatic >... | reverse complement strand
ACCCGCAGCTGCTATGAACGACAAGGAACAAATGGAACAGGCCCTGCGTAAAAAGGCGGAGGCGCTTTCCCGGACAGCAACGGGCCAGCCGTCGGCAAGCCCGGGCGAGATGTCCGCCGAAGAGACCCGGAGACTTGTCCACGAGCTGCGGGTGCACCAGATCGAGCTTGAGATGCAGAACGTCGAACTGCGTCGGACCCAGGTCGAACTGGAGAGCGAACGAAAGCGTTATTTTAACCTCTACGACCAGGCACCGGTGGGTTATTGCACGGTAAGCGAAGGGGGGCTCCTTCTGGAAGTTAACCTTAAGGCCGCTATTCTTCTGGGAATTCCCCGGGGTGATGCCGTAGGACAGCCGATTTTTACCCGATTTATTGCCGAAGAGGCTCAGGATATCTACTACTTGCAGCGCAGGCGGCTTTTTGCCACCCTGGAACCCCAGAGCTGTGAATTACCGATGGTGACCAGCCACGGCCGGATATTTTGGGCTGATATGCAGACCACCGCGGCAAAAGATGAGAATGGCATCCTCGTGTGCCGAATCGTCCTGAACGACATCTCTGAACGTAAAGAGGCGGAGAAGAGGCTGCAGGAGAGTGAGGCGCGGTTTCGAAAACTGTTTGAATGCCATTCAGCCGTCAAATTGGTCCTTGAGACGGAAACCGGCAATATTCTTGATGCCAATGATGCCGCAGTGCGATTTTATGGGTGGTCGGTTGTAGAACTGAAGCACATGCACCTGCAACAGATTATTTCGCAACCGACGGAGGAAGTGCAAGCTTACAAAAGTAAATCGATAGCAGCGGAACATACGGTTGGTGAATTTCGCCACCGGAGAGCCGACGGTTCCATCCGGAATGTGGAGGTATTCAGCAACAGGATCGAAATTGAGGGGAAATCTCTTCTCTATTCCATTGTCCATGATATTACCGATCGCAAGCTGGCTGAAAAAAACAGCCTGGAAATGGAACGCAAACTGCTGCAGACCGAGAAGCTTGAAAGCCTCGGTATACTGGCCGGTGGCATCGCCCATGATTTCAACAACATTCTGTCGATCATTCTGGGGCATTGCAACCTCATGGATGAAGATATCGATGCGAGATTGGATGTAAAAGCTCATGTCAATCTGATCGAAAAGGCGGCAAATAGAGCAGCCGACCTTTGCTGGCAGATGTTGACCTACTCCGGCAACACTGTAATGATTCAGACCCTGGTGAATCTACGGTCTTTGGTTGTGGCGACAGTGAAGCTGCTCCAGCCGAGCATAAAAGAGAGTGTCGCTATTGAGCTTGATTTCGTCAATGCTCTTTCGGAAATAATCGGCGACAGCGCCCAGATTGAGCAGGTACTCATGAACCTTGTCATCAACGCCGCCGAGGCGATCGGTGACCGAAACGGCGTCATTACCATAGCCCTCAGCGAGCGGACCATTGAGGTAGAAAAGGTCACGGATTTTCTCGGTAATACCATACCGTCCGGAAATTATGCTTGTCTGACGGTCTCCGATACCGGCAGCGGCATGGACGGCACCACACAAAAACGGCTCTTTGAACCGTTTTACACGACGAAATTTAATGGTCGCGGCCTGGGCATGTCACCGGTACTCGGCATTATCAAATCGCATGGAGGTGCATTGCAGCTTTCGACCCAGCCGGGTGTTGGTACAACCTTCATAGTCTATTTCCCCATTTTTACCGTGTCGGCAAGGGTTGAAACCGTGCCGCCCAGCAAAACCTTCCCGGCAGTCGGTCTTTTACATTCGCTGAAAGGCAGCGGCACCATTTTGCTGGTGGATAACGAGGACTCGCTGCGTACCATCGGTTCCGCCCTCTTGAAAGCAATGGGGTTTTCAACCATGACTGCAACGAACGGCGATGAAGCTTTGAAAATCTGCAGGGAGTACGGCGACGACATCGATCTCATCCTGCTCGGCCTGACCACCCCGGAGACCGCCGGTATGGATACTTACCGTCTTTTACGGAAGATATCCCCGGCGATACCCATTGTCATCGGCAGTGGTTGCAGTGCTGAAAATTTTACCCAAGGGTTTACCCTGGATCCTTTCTCCGCCATAGTACGGAAGCCGTACAAACCCGATGAATTACGGGACACCTTTAGAAAACTTCTTGACAAAAAGGAAGATGGTTTCCATGGAAAAGCCGGAAAATAACCGCATATTGCTTGTCGATGACGAGGAGGGGATTCGTTTCACTCTGGCCGGTCTGTTGCAAAATGCCGGTTACCAGGTGGATGCCGTCGCCGGTCATGTTGATGCCATTGTCTGCCTGCAGGCCGTACATTACGATCTGGCTTTCGTCGATATTATGCTGGCCGGTGACAACGGTATTGACGTTCTGCGTGATATCAAAGCTATCTCCCCGGCAACACAGGTGGTTATGTTCACCGGTCGGCCTGAGGTCAAGACGGCCGCGGAAGCGGTCCGACTCGGGGCCTTCGATTACATTACCAAGCCGGTCCAGTCTAAAATGCTCTTGTCGATCTGCCGCTTGGCTCTGACCGCCAAAAGGATGCATGATGCCCAGGAACTGTATCGCGCCAATCTCGATGCTATTTTCCGCAGTGTCTCCGATTCGATCATTATGATCGACAAGGAAGGGCGTCTGGCGCACTTCAATGCAACTGCTGAAGAGGTCTGCGGTTACAGCCAGGAACTGAGCGGCAGGGAGGTTGCGGCCATTGACCTGGGTTGCCGGGGCTTGTGCCATACCGCACTGCTGGAGACACTGCACACCAACTCCCCCCGGGATCTTCGCCGTTTTGAATGCCTAAGCCCGGCAGGCAGGAATCGCATCGTCAGCCTGATGGCAAATCCGGTGACCGATGCCGATGGCACAGTCAGTGGCGCCGTGGCGGTCATTCGCGATGAAACGCATCTGGTATCGCTGGAGCAGTCTTGCCAGAAACGCGAAATGTTTCAGGGGATTGTCGGCGCCTCAACGCCGATGCAGCGGGTCTACTTTCTGATTGAAGCCCTGGCCGATGTGCCGACCACGGTGTTGATTTTCGGCGAAAGCGGGACCGGGAAAGAGTTGGTGGCTACGGCGCTGCATTACTCCGGGGCCCGGGCGGCAAGGCCGTTTGTCAAGGTCAACTGCTCGGCGCTGTCTGAGTCTCTTTTGGAAAGTGAACTCTTCGTCCATGTGCGCGGCGCCTTTACCGGAGCGATCGCCGATAAGACCGGGCGCTTTCAGCTGGCAGATCGCGGCACCTTGTTCCTCGATGAAATTGCCGACGTCTCGCCTGCCGTCCAGATGCGTTTGTTGCGGGTCTTACAGGAGGGTGAATTTGAGCGGGTGGGAGAATCAAGCCCGACCAAGGTTGATGTGCGAATTATTGCCGCCACCAACCAAGATCTAGCGAAGCTGGTTAAGCAAGGGACTTTCCGGGAGGATCTGTTTTACCGTCTTGATGTAGTTCGTCTGATAGTGCCGGCGCTGCGCGAGCGGGCACATGACCTTGACCTGTTGGTGGCCCACTTCATCACCAAATTCAATAAAAAGTTGGGGCGGGATATTCAAGGCATCTCAGGCAATGTGCGAGATGTCTTGTATCGCCACACCTGGCCAGGTAACGTGCGCGAATTGGAGCACGCCATGGAACACGCCGGCATTCTCTGTAAATCGGACATCATTGCCGTGCATGATCTGCCCCAGGGTTTGCTTGATTCCGAGCAGAACGGCAGCCGAGTAATTGCCAAGGACCCACAGCCCCCGTCCTTGAAAGCAAAACTTACCCTGCAGGAAGCTCTGCAGATGAGCGGCGGCAATAAAACCCGGGCCGCCAAACTGCTCGGTGTCAGCCGACTTACCGTATACCGGCAACTGGGGAGGTGTCCGGCAGACTAAGCACGGAGAAACTCGTACCTCCTTTGCGCCTATGGCAAGCGCACCATCCGGCCACCCCGCCATTTCCTTCCCTCTGCATACTGTATCATGAAACACCCCCACCGTTACAATGTTACAGTCACAACTGTAACAGGTATCAATCCATCATCTGCCCCTGCGCCTCTCCAGTAATCCCGCACACCCCGTTGTCATAGCCGCTTCACCTTATAATATAACGACGCTCCGGCGCATGGCACGCTTGTTGTAATTGTTTGCCCTGTGCTCTGTGCCGTCAGAATCAAGCTGTAAAGCAAGCAGAGCATGGTCGAAGGGTTGGAAGCGGACCGGTATCCGACCTTGTGGAGCTGTTGTGAAGTTTTGTTAACCGCTGCATACAGGGCAGCAAAATCCTAAGGAGAAAGTCCATGGCTCTTGTGAAGAAACCGAGCATTTCGTCCCATATCCCTTCCACCTCTGAAGGAAAAAACTCTGCTGTTGTCGCCCGCGATGCTGAAGCCCAGCGCAAGAAGGCCCGCACTCTGGCAAAACAGCAGCAGGCTGCCGAACGGATAGCCGCCGCCACCGGTCAATTATCATCGGGAATCAATGAAGCCTCCGCCGCCGCCGAGGAACTGAAACGGGCCTCCGATCAGATCGCCACCGGTGCCGAGGAGGCATCCGGTGCTGCCCAGGAATGCCTGGCGGCCTTTCAGCTGGTAGGCACAGCCATTACCCGCCAGCTGCAAAACGCCGACATTAGCCAAACCAAGGCTGAGGGGACGCAGGTTCTGGTGGCCAAGACCAGCGTCGATATCGCCATGATGGTAACCAATGTCGGCGTAGCCGCCCAGCGCCAGGCCGCTTCGGTAGAGTTGGTGGCGGAACTGGAAAGACAGGCGGCCAACATCGGCGATATCATTAAGGCGGTGGTGCGGATTGCAGATCAGACCAACCTTCTGGCCTTAAACGCCGCCATTGAAGCGGCTCGGGCCGGGCAACACGGCAAGGGCTTTGCCGTAGTGGCAGATGAAGTAAGGACGCTGGCCGAGACCTCCGAGAAGAGCGCCAAGCAGATTTCCGATCTAGTAGGTCAGATCCAGCAGGAGGTAAAAGTCATCACTGAAGGGATCAGCGATTCTGCCAAGGTGATGGATGGCGAAGTCGAAAACGGCAAGGTCATCACGGCCCAGCTTGAGCAGGTAAGGCTTGATGTTATAGAGATTGTTAAAGGAGTGGCGGAGATTGCCACCGGCGCGTCCCAATCCAATGTCGCGGCGCAGCAGGCGCTAAAAGGTTCCGAGACCATTGCCGCGGCGGCGGAGGAGCAGTCAGCCGCCGCCGAAGAGTCCGGTAAAACCGTGGCTGAGCAGGCCCAGGCCCTTGCCGGTTGTGAACAGACCACCAGACTCCTTTCAGAGTTGACTGAAGACCTGAAAAACTCAACAGATGTTGCCAAAAGCGCCGAGGAGGTGGCTTCTGCCGCTGAAACGCTGTCGTCCGCCGTGCAGGAAATAAACCGTTCAGGCACCCAGATCATGGCGGCTATTGAACAGATCCGCAAAGGGGCGGAAGTACAATCTTCCGCTGCCGAGGAGTCAGCCGCCGCCATTGTCCAGATCGAAAAAGGGGCGGATGTCGCCCAGACCCGGGCAACCGCCGGCACAGAAAAACTGACGGCCATCAAGAGCCTTTTGGCTACCAATAAAACCTCGATTGATGCCATGATAACCGGGGTTTCCACCTCCGCCGTCGCCTCACAGACCAGCATTAAACAGATAAAGGACCTGGAGTTGGTAGCACGGCGCATCGATAAGATAGTCGATGCCATCACCACCGTTTCCATCCAGACCAACATGCTGGCGGTGAACGGCTCGATTGAGGCGGCCCGGGCCGGTGAGTTCGGCAAAGGCTTTGTTGTGGTGGCCACTGATATCCGTAATCTGGCCCATGACTCCGCCGAGAATGCCGACCGGATCAAGGATCTGGTAAAGGCGGTCCAGGATCAGATCGGCATGGTCGGGCGCGACCTGGACGAGATCGTTGCCACTGCCCTCGGCGAAGTGGAAAAGGCCAAGGCCTCCACAGCTAACCTCATAACCATCGAAACCGATATCGCTATTGTTGAGACGGGGACAAAGGAAATTCTCGCAGCCTCAAACGAGATCATTACCTCCATCAGTCAAGTGAAAAAGGGTATTGAGCAGATCTCCTCGGCCGCCCAGGAGGCCGATAAAGCGGCAACTGAGTCGGCTGCCGCCGCCAAGCAGCAGTCCCAGGGCGCAGAAGAGCTTGCCGCTGCCATCGAGGAGATTGCTTCTCTTGCCGACGAACTTCAAAGCGCCTGATAGGAGTGTGCTCACATGACAAAAAAAAACCTGGAAGAGCCGCAGGCTCTGCAGCTTATTGAGAATGAAAACCTTGGCAGGGCAGAGTCGGATACCCGCCAATTTGTCACCTTTATTGCCGGCGATGAAGTCTTTGCCGTAGATATGGCCCCGGTGCAGGAGATCATTCGGGTGCCGGACGTCGTTCGAGTGCCGTTGGCCCCGCCTACCTTGGAAGGCTTAGCCAACCTGCGGGGGAAGGTGCTGCCGATTATTTCCCTGCGGCGCATCTTCGGCTTCGAGGAGATTGAATATAACGATGCAACACGGGCCATTGTCATTGATATCGGGCAACCCCTGGGGTTCGTCGTTGATCGGGTTGCCAGTGTCGTAGGGGTGGAATCGAGCAAGATTGAAGGAGTGGAGTCGATTCGCAGCACGGTGAACACCGAACTGCTCTCCGGACTGATTAAAGATGTTGGGGGCCATGCCATGATCATGGTCCTCGATTTTGCCAAGTTGATCGCGCAGGAATTTGCCGAGATAGCCGCCATCGACAAAAATATCGATACGACTTCCGGGCGGGATATCGGCGCCAAACAAGAAGAGGATGGCGCCAGCGATGAACTGCAACTGGTGAGTTTTGAGGTGGCCGATCAGGAATACGCCATGGTTATTGAAGAAGTGCAAGAGATCGTGCAGATACCGGAGGAGATCATCCACGTACCTCATTCGGAAGCCCATGTTGTGGGCATCATGACCTTGCGCAATCGTTTGTTGCCGTTGGTTAACCTGCGCCGCATGTTTGACCTGCCCAGCCGCGATAACGATGACCATAGTCGGATCGTCGTCGTCTCGCTCGGCGCGACATCGGTTGGCGTCGTCATGGATAGTGTCAATGAAGTATTGCGCGTTGCCAAGGTTGACGTAGACGCGGTGCCCGGCCTGCTGACCCGGGATGGGGCGCTTGCCGACATTACCGATATCTGCCGTTTGGACAACGGCAAGCGGCTGGTATCGATTATCTCAGCCGACAATCTGTTCCGCCATTCCGCGGTTAAGGAGGCCATAATGACTGTGGAAACCTTGCAAGACGACACCAAACTCGGCATTGCCGATGCATCTGTTGATGCAACCGCCGACGATGACGAACAGGTGGTAGTGTTCCGGCTCGACAAAGAAGAGTTCGGGGTGCCCATCGACAGCGTTCAGGAAATTGTACGGGTACCTGAAGAACTGACCCATATTCCCAAGGCACCGGTTTTTGTCGAGGGGGTCATAAACTTGCGTGGTTCCGTGTTGCCGGTCATTGATCTGCGGCGGCGCTTGGGTATGCCGGCGGTGGAACGTTCCGACCGGCAGCGGGTGATGGTGTTCCTGATTGCCGGCATGCGGACCGGTTTTATTGTTGATTCGGTGGCTGAAGTGCTGAAAATTCACAAGAGTTCCATCGAACCTGCCCCGCGGCTTTCCAATGAACAGTCAAAACTGCTGGCGCGTATGGCCAATCTTGAAAAACAGCAGCGAATGGTACAACTGATTGAACCGGCCCATCTCATCAATGACAGCGACATGGCCAAGCTGTCGGAATTAAGCGCATAAACAGGAATGTCCGTGCCTCTCTCCACAAAGAGGAGGGGGGTGCTTCCTGGTCCACGGGGAGATGAACCACAGATGATCAAGCTGCTTATTGTTGATGACTCGGCGTTGATGCGCCGTCTACTGACTACGGTGTTTCAGGCCGAGGGCGATTTTGACATCCGTCAGGCGCATAACGGCAAAGAGGCGGTGCAGCTCAACAATGAGTTCCGGCCCGATGTCCTGACCCTCGATATTAATATGCCGGAGATGGACGGTATCACTGCTCTTTCGCTGATCATGGCGGAACGGCCGGTACCGGTGGTGATGGTCTCGTCCCTCACCGAAAAGGGCGCCCTGGCAACCTTTGAGGCCCTGCATCTCGGCGCTGTAGATTACATTACCAAGCCGGATGGGACAATTTCTTTGTCGATTACCGAGATCAGCGAAAAACTTGTCGCGAAAGTGCGCGCCGCGGCCAAAGCCAAGGTCAAAGGGACGTCCGTCCGAGGGCTGGCCCAGCGGTTACGGGACGAGCGGGAGAAGCCGCCCGTCCCGGCGGTTTTTGTACGACGCAATCTCGGCAAGGAGGGGTTGGTGCTCATCGGCGTTTCCACCGGGGGGCCACGTACCCTGGAAGATATCTTGCCCTTATTGCCGGCAGACTTCCCCTGGCCGGTGTTGATTGCCCAGCATATGCCGCCTTCGTTTACCCGTACTTTTGCAGAGCGCATGAATGCCATGTGTCCGCTTGCGGTAATCGAGGCCAGCCAACCGATGTCGGTTGACGCCGGGACCATCTATATCGGCAAAGGCGGGGCGGATATGCTATTGAGCCGCCGCAGCGGCAAATTGACTGTTCTTGCCAAGCCGGAAAGCCGGGAGCATATGTGGCATCCGTCGGTCGAGCTGTTGGGGCATTCTGCTCTCGAATGCTGCGACCCGACCCAGGTGGTGGCAGTCATGCTGACCGGCATGGGCTATGACGGTGCCGATGCCTTTACTGCCATAAAAAAACTGGGGGGCCGGACGATCGCCGAATCGGAGGAATCCGCGGTGGTATTCGGTATGCCGGCGGAATTGATCAAACGTAGCGGCGCCAGTGTGGTACTGCCCGCCGAGAAAATCGCCAAACAGCTTACCACCTGGGCCGGTCGATAGGGGGATATCATGCCGTTGATAAAACAACACATCAGTAAAAGCATAGAACAGGACCAGCGAAAACGGGAGCGGGACTGCACCAGCCTGGAGCTCCAGCTGTCTGATCCCAGCTCGGCTGCAAGGCGGTGGGCGGCACGGGATCTGATCTCCTGCCCCGAGGCAACCGGCGCCCTCGTTTTGCAGTTGCAGCAGGAGGACGACAGCTCGGTAAGGGAGATCATCCTCACCACCCTTACGCAGCTCGGTGACGAATTGGCGGTTGCCAGTCTCGTTGGTTATCTGCGGAGTGAGGATGTGGCCCTGCGCAACGAGGCCATTGAGGCGATGAAGCTGTTGCCCGACGAAGTGGCACCCATTATGGGTAAGCTCCTCATAGATCCGGATCCTGATGTGCGCATTTCAGCGGTAAACATCCTGGAATCATTGCGGCACCGGCAGGTTGAGGAGTGGCTGACAAAGGTTATTGAAGAGGACCCCCATGTCAATGTCTGCGCTACTGCGGTTGATTTGCTGGGTGAGGTCGGGACGACCTCGGCACAAGAGGCCCTGGAAAAGCTCAAAACCCGTTTTCCGGATGAACCCTACATCAGCTTTGCCGCCGATCTGGCCTTAAAGCGTATTCGTTCAACGTGAAGGGTTTATGGCCGATACAACGATCAGTCAAGAAGACTTCCTGAAATTCAGGGAGTTCTTTTACCGAAAGACGGGCATTCATTTTGACGATTCGAAGCGCTATTTTGTCGACAAACGTTTGATTGAGCGTATCGTTGCGACGGAATCAGTAACTTTTCGAAGCTATTTCGTTATGTTGCGCTTTGAAACGTCGGGTGAAGAACTCCAGGCCTTGACCAACCTGATGACCGTCAATGAGACCTATTTTTTCCGGGAGGAATACCAGTTCAAATGTTTGGTGAACACCTTGTTGCCGGAGATAATAACCTCTAAAAAGGAGGGGCAGCTGCTCCGCATCTGGTCGGTACCGTCCTCGTCGGGCGAGGAGGCCTATTCGATTGCCATCTATCTGCTGGAATACTGGCCGGGCATCAACCACTGGGATGTTGAGATTATCTCCTCCGATATTGATACCAAGATCCTTGCCCAGGCGCGAAACGGCGATTATTCAGCTCGTTCGGTGGAGAAACTGCCGGCGTATTTCCTTGAAAAATATTTCCGCCGTAAAGGTGACGCTTACCAGATCTCCGACGACCTGAAACAGGCGGTTGAATTCACAAAAGTAAATTTGATGAAGCCGGAAGATGTTCGTCCGTACCGGGGTTTTGATATTATTTTTTGCCGTAACCTTTTGATTTATTTCGACGATTTATCACGCCGTACCGCCGCCGACACCTTTTTTGACGCACTGAATCCCGGAGGATTTCTCTGTCTAGGACACTCGGAATCCATGAGTCGCATATCGTCGTTATACCAGACCCGTAAATTCGCGGATTCGGTGGTGTACCAAAAATCCAAGGAGGCTCAATGAAACGGATCCTGATTGTTGATGACGCAGCTACGGTGCGTATGTATCACCGCATTATCCTTGAAGGGGCCGGCTATCAGGTCTTGGAAGCGATAAACGGCATTGAGGCAATGGAAAAAGCCTTACAGGAACCCTTTGACTTATACGTCGTTGATATAAACATGCCGAAACAGGATGGCTACGGCTTTCTCAGTGACTTGCGCAGCAGAGACCTGCCACAAACTCCGGCACTTATGATTTCGACCGAGGCTGCCGCCGCTGACCGGACGCGCGCCTATGCAGCCGGAGCGAATCTTTATCTGGTCAAACCGGTCAAGCCGGATGAGCTGCTGGTACATTGTCGCCTGCTGCTCGGGGAGGTGCACCCGTGAACCCTTTGCTTGAACAATTTCTTTCTGAATCGCGGGACGCGCTGCAAGGTATAAGTGAAAAACTGTTGCTCTTGGAGAAAAACCCGGCCGGCAACGACCTTATGGTCGAGCTCTTCCGCTTGGTGCATACCCTGAAGGGTAACAGTGGTCTATTCGGTTTCCCTGAATTAACACGAGTTCTGCATGCCGGCGAAGACTTGATGGACGCCGTACGCCAAGGCACGGTCGCATATTCGCAGGTTCTCGCCGACCGGTTGCTCGATGCTATGGATTTTGTCGGCATACTCTGTGATGAGATAGAATCGCAAGGAACCGTAGACGCCAAACATACTAAGGACTCAGTCCGTTTGGCGGATGGTCTGCGGGCCCTGATCGATACGGAAAAAGCCGGCCCCGAGACGGCCGATTATCCAGAACAGAAGGGGGTGCCGCCGGTACCGGTCGATGAAAAAACCGATCTGTCGCTTCCGCTGTCTCTCCTCCCGGAACAAACCAGAGTCGAGGCATACCGTGCGGTGGTGGCGGGCAAGGCCCTGCACTGGCTTATTTACAGCCCGGCTGAAGATTGTTTTTTTCAAGGTGACGACCCCTTCTATCAGGCCCGACACACCCCGGAAATCCTCTGGGGCGGCATATCGGCCCGCAAACCCTGGCCCAAATTGGCCGAGCTGGATCCCTACACCTGCCTTGTCGATTTTACTACTTTCAGCACCGCACCTTTGGCGGAACTTGAAGAATACTTCAGATACGTGGCGCAGCAGGTGAAGATCATTCCGGTCGCATGGCAGGATATTGAGGCATCCGCCGATGATACCGCAGGATCGGCACCTGCGCCGCACCTGCCTGAGGTCACTGCGACTCTTGCGGCGCAACGGGCGATACTATCCTTGTCCGACGATGTCCTCTGGTTATCGGGACGGATCAAGGCGGTGGCAGCTTCTTTGTCCGGCTGCTTGCGGGCAATTGGCGGCGCGGCCGCCATACCGGGCATGGAGGCCGCCCGCGACGCGGCGCTGAGCCAGGCAACAGCCATACCTCTCTTGCTGTGGTTCGATAGTCAATTTAGCCGACCTGCCGAGGCACCCTTGCCGCAACACCACCTGGCTTCAGGCGGGCCGTCGCCGGCACATCCAGTCCTGCTTCAGTCGAACCAGGGAGATCAAGCGGCAGTGATTGTCGCCCCGCCTGGGCCGGAGGTCGATGTCAAATTCGGCCGTCGTGCCGAAGATGCTCCGAATGCAACGAAAAGCATCAAGGTTGATCAAGCGAAGATAGACCGTTTGATGAACCTGATCGGCGAAATAGTAGTGGCAAAAAATGCTCTGCCCTATCTGGCCGGACGTGCTGAGACGGTGTTTGGGGTAAGGGAGCTATCCCGGGAAATCAAGGTGCAATATGCCGTCATTAATCGCATCGCCGAGGAGATGCAGGACTCCATCATGCAGGTACGGATGATGCCGGTATCCTTTGTGTTTCAGCGTTTTCCCCGGCTGGTTCGAGATACCTCCAACAGGCTGGGAAAAGAAGTCACGCTGGTTCTTGAGGGTGAGGAAACCGAAGCCGACAAGAATGTTATCGAATCGCTCGGTGATCCTCTGGTGCACATCGTCAGGAATAGCCTCGACCACGGCATTGAAACGCCGGAAGTTCGTCGCGCCCTCGGCAAACCGGCGGCAGGCACAATTGTTATCAGCGCAACCCAGGAATCGGACCGGGTCATCATTGAAATCCGCGATGATGGTAAAGGTATCGATCCGGACCTGATCAAGCGGAAGGCCTATGATAAAGGCATCATCGATAATGAGCGGATGCAGCGAATTACCGACCAGGAAGCGGTAAATCTGGTCTTTGCCGCCGGTTTCTCCACGGCGGATGTGGTTTCCGATCTCTCCGGCCGCGGCGTCGGCATGGATGTTGTCCGAACCGCGGTTGAGAAGGTTAACGGCACTATTACACTTGAAAGCGAGAAAGGCCAGGGCACGCGAATCTGCCTATCGCTGCCGCTTTCCATGGCGATAACCAATGTTATGATCGTCGAATCGAACACGCAGCTTTTCGGCGTCCCGATGGAAAGTGTTTTGGAAACAGTGCGGATAGCCAGAGCTGATATTCGTACCATAAAGAAAAGCCAGGCTACCGTCCTGCGCGGCCGGATAGTGCCCTTGAAATCGTTGAACTCATTGCTCGGTATGAACATCCTGCCCAAGGCTAACCAGGAGGATGAAATTGCCGTACTGATTGTCAGTCTGGGTGGCGAAGCAGTGGGGATCATGGTCGATGACTTCCGTGAAACGGCGGCCATCATCCTCAAACCTATGACCGGAGTATTGACGGGCCTTTCAGAATATGCAGGTTCCGCCCTTCTCGGCGACGGCTCGGTGTTGATGGTCCTCAATATCAAGGAGATGTTCTGATGGCGATAACATTTAAGAGAGATCGGGTTGTTTTTTCCGGGATGGCAGACGGAGAAGACGCAGAGAAACTGCTGCAATGGCTGCAAAAACACCCGAAGGGGAAGATCGACCTCGCCGCCTGTACGCACCTGCACCCGGCTAATCTCCAGATATTGATGGCTGCTAACTGTACACTCTTTGCCAAACCGAAGGATACATTGTTCGCCGCCTGGCTGGATTCCGCATTGAAAACAGTTTAACCCCGAAGTTACTTGTTTACATGCTTGTGTCCAAAGGGGAACTGAACAACAATAACCCCACTAGGGGTATTATAAAAAATCCCGATTATCGGGCTTAGAGGGACAATATGGCAAAGACCATCATGGTGGTAGATGACTCGGCAACAATGAGATTGAGCCTCAAGTCGGCACTGGAGTTAAACGGTTTCAAGGTCCAATGTGCGGGTGATGGCCTTCAGGCTCTGACTCTGTTGACGGTCGGCAGCAAACCCGATCTCATCATTACCGATATTAACATGCCGAATATGGGCGGAATTGAATTCATTAAAAACCTTCGAGGTCTTGCCGGGTTCCGTTTTATTCCGGTACTGGCGCTTACCACCGAGAGTAAGCAGGAGAAGAGGGACGAGGCGAAAAAATATGGTGCGACCGGTTGGCTGGTAAAACCGGTTGCCGGGCCTGATTTGGTCAAGGTCATTAAACAGGTGCTGCCAGGGGCATAACACCTCTTTCGGAGAACCGATATGAAAATTGATTTAAATTTTCCCGGCAAGATTCTTGAAGCTCCTTCAAATCTTTCGCAATTGTTGAAAAACCTCATGTGGGTTATGGCCATTACCACGGTAATAGCCTATTTTCTGCATTTCTGGGTCCACAACTTGATCAGTCTGCCCAATGAACTTGAAGTTGCCATTACTGGAGCCGTTGCTTCATTTTCCACTTTCACCCTCGTTGTTTCCATCTACAAAAAACACGTCGGCGGAATTTGTGATGCTACCTTGCAAACCCACAACCCATGTGCGGCGCAGCATATTTTTATCAGAGAGAACTATCGCCAGACGGTGGCGGATCTTTCCCAGTATAATGCCGTGCTTGGCGTTCAATTGCGGGAGGCGGTGGCACAGACTGAGACAACGGTGCTGGGGGTAGTTGGGCGCATGATGAAGATTCATGAACAATCGTGCCTCCAGGTTGACAGGATTGGTTCATCTTCCGAGATAGTTACGGTTACCCAAGAACAGGTCCTGAAAAATCAAAATGTTATAGAGGCATTGAATGGTTTTGCCGACAGCCAGAGCGCACAGTTGCATGATAACCTCCTGCGGATTCAAAGGCTCTCGGAAGAGATCGAGCAGATGCGGCCCTTGGTCAAGGATATTGCCGATATTGCCGATAGAACCAAATTATTGGCGCTGAACGCGACCATTGAAGCGGCTCGGGCAGGGGACGCCGGCAGAGGCTTTGCAGTTGTCGCCAATGAAGTAAAATGGCTGTCCGACCAGACCAACAAATCGGCACAGGAAATCTCCGACAGAATTACCCAAGTGGCCGGGCAGGCACGCATTGAGACTGAAAACGCCCGGCAGACCATTGCCGACAATGTACGTTCAAACAAGGTGATAAGCCTTGCAGACAATTTGTCGAGTATTGAAAAGCGCTTTGAAACCGCTTCCGTTCACCTGGAAGAGATTATTTGCGGTATTGATACGGCCAACAAAATTATTGTCGAGGAAGTCTCCGTTGTCCTGGGAGAATTACAGTTTCAAGATGTGTTGCGGCAGCGCATCGATCATGTCAACAATGGTCTTGATTTTTTAGGGGGCTTTTCCGAGAAAACACAACTCTGGCTGGAAGGCACTGCAGAGGCGCAAAACCTCCGATTGACGGAGCATCTGAATGACTTGAGGGAACAGTATGTTATGCAGGCACAAAGAGTTACACATAATGCTGTGCTGGGAATAAAGCCACCTGCTGCCGGTGAGTCGCACCTGAAGATCGAACTTTTTTAATGAACGGTCTTGCCGTAAGATTTGAAGAGATAGAGGGGACCTGACAATGACCAGCAGAGATATCCAACCGGAACGTGCCGTCCTTTTGCCAACCTCCGGGCATGCTCTCCGCCACCGAGCGGAAGAGATCGTTCGCGGCATAGCTGCCCAGTCCCCGGACGCAGGCGAGAGGATGTCCGCCCAGGAAGCCCGGCAGACTCTCCAAGAACTGCGGGTGCACCAGGTCGAATTGGAGATGCAGAAAGTTGAATTGCGCCGGACCCAGGCCGAACTGATCGCCGAGCGCCGGCGCTATTTCGATCTTTATGATCTGGCACCGGTAGGCTATTGCACCGTCAGTGAGGGAGGCTTGATCTTAGAGGTCAATTTTACGGCTGCCACCCTTTTGGCCGTGGCCTGGGGCGCCCTGGCCAAACAGCCGATTTCGCTCTTTATACAGAAAGAAGATCAGGATATCTATTGCCTGGTCCGTAAAAAGGTATTTGATACCCGTGCGGTACAGCGATGCGAACTGCGGATGGTCAAAGGGGATGGGACACCATTCTGGGCGTATCTCGAAACCTCCATTTCGCAGGATGAAAGTGGTTTGTCTGTAAGCCGAGTTATACTGAGTGATGCCCCCGAGCGCCGGTGGTCTGAGAAAAAACTCCGAGATAGCGAGGGTTACCTGCAGGCCTTGATGCAGGCCATTCCGGACATGGTCTGGTTGAAGGACCTCAATGGCGTGCATCTCGATTGCAATGCCAAGTTCGCATGTTTTTGCGGCAAAGCGAAAAAAGATATTGCCGGCAAGACCGATTACGACTTCCTCGAAAAAGGAGTTGCCGACTGCTTTCGCGAGCATGACCGTAAGGTTATCGAATCTGTTCAGCCCAGCACCCAGGAGGGGTGGCTGACCTTTGCCGACACGGGTTACCATGGCCTATTTGCCACAAATAAATCGCCTCTGTTGGATGCCGCCGGTAAAGTCATTGGCGTACTGGCTATTGCCCGCGACATCACGGAACGCAAGCAGGCCAAGGAAGTGGCGGATGACAACGAAGATTGATGTATTGACGCCCTGAGACAATCTGCAAGAATGCCTTGGCCGCCGGATTTTTTCCTCTCCCCCTTTTCTGGCATTTGACATTCGACCGACGGTGTGTGACAATTGTCGAAACCAATACAAAGGGACCGACAATGAGTCAACCGGATAGCCCCCCGCAGCCGCAGCAGCTATGAGCCACAAGGAACAAGCAAAACAGGGACTGCGTGAAAAGGCGGAGGAGATTTCTCGGACGACAGCGGAGAAGGCGCCGTCAACGCCTGACGAAATGTCCGCCGAGGAAGTCCGGCGCCTTCTCCACGAGCTGCGGGTGCATCAGATCGAACTGGAGATGCAGAACGTCGAACTGCGCCGGGCGCAGGTTGAGCTGGATGGCGAGCGGCGGCGCTACTTCGATCTCTACGACCTGGCACCGGTGGGCTATTGCACGGTCAGCGAGGAGGGACTGCTGCTGGAGGCAAATCTCGCCGCCATTAACCTCCTAGGTCTGACCAGGGCTACTCTCATCGGCCAGAGAATATCCCGGTTCATCCTCGAAGAGGACCAGGACAGTTACTACCTGATTCGCAAAAACCTTTTTGCCAGCGGTCAGCCGCAGAGTTGTGAGCTGCGCATGGTGAAAAAGGACGGAACGGTGTTCTCGGCGCATCTGGCGGCGGTCCTGGCCGGGGACGCGGGCGGTGCGCCGGTCTGCCGGATAGTGCTGAGTGATATCAGCGAGCGCAAGCAGAATGAAGCGGCACTGCGAGAGAGCGAGGAACGCCACCGCGAGTATATCATGAATACGCCGTACGGTGTATTTGCGACAGATGAGCGGGGGAGGTATCTGCAGGTCAACCCTTCCGCCTGCCGCATTACCGGGTATGAGGAGCGGGAGCTCCTGGCGATGAACATGAGCGATCTGCTGTTCGAGGACTCTCGCCCCCAAGGATTGCTGCATTTTCAAAAGCTTGTTGATGAAGGGAAAAGCCAGGGCGAAATGCCCTTTCGCCCCAAAAGCGGTGAAAAACGCTGGTGGTCGGTAACCGCTGTGCGGCTTTCCGGCGCCCGGTTTCTAGGCTTCTGTAATGATATCACCGACCGTAAACAGGCGGAAGAACAACGGTCGCATCTCCAGGCCCACCTTCAGCAGGCCCAAAAAATGGAGGCCATTGGCACCCTGGCAGGCGGTATCGCCCATGATTTCAACAATATCCTCGGGGCCATTCTCGGCTATGCGGAGATGGCGCGTGAAGACAGCCCGGCAGGATCAATTCTCAGACAAGATATTGACCAGGTCGTCAAGGCAAGCCACAGGGCTAAAGAGCTGGTCAAGCAGATCCTCGCCTTCAGTCACCAGACCGAGACCGTGCTCATTCCCATACAACCGGCAATAATCGTCGGGGAAGCCGCGAAAATGCTGCGTTCCTCACTGCCTTCGTCCATTGATATCCGGCAGAATATTGATGTCAACACCGGGCCTATTCTCGCCCATCCGATCCAGATTCACCAGATTGTCATGAACCTCGGCACCAACGCCTTTCATGCCATGGAAGAGAGCGGCGGCACCTTGTCCATTTCTCTCGAAAAGAAAACCCTCACCGAGAAGGATATTGTCGGCAAACCGGGTGTGGAGCCGGGAGATTTCGTGCAGCTGTCAATCGGCGACACTGGAATAGGGATAGCACCGGAGCTTTTAGGCAAGATCTTTGACCCCTATTTTACCACCAAAGAAATCGGAAAAGGGACCGGCATGGGTCTTTCGATCATCCACGGCATTGTCAAGAGTTATGGCGGCTGTGTATCTGTTCACAGTCAGTTCGGCGAAGGTACTGTTTTTCAGGTGCTGCTGCCGGTCATGGCGGCCGAGACCGTGGTCGAAGTGAAACCTGCGGAGATCGTTGAACTTGGCAATGAACGTATTCTCTTTATTGATGATGAAGAGATTCTCGCGGAAATGGGCAAAAGTATGCTGGAGCGGCTCGGCTATCAGGTAACTGTCCGTTCCAGCAGCCTCGAAGCCCTGACGACCTTTCAGGACCAGCCTGATATGTTCGACCTGGTTATCACCGACCAGACCATGCCGGGCATGACCGGTAGCGACCTGGCGCGGCGCATCCTACAGATACGCCCCTTCATGCCGATCATTCTTTGCACCGGGTACAGCAGCCTCATCTCCGAAGAAAAGGTCAGATCGCTGGGAATCAAAGGATTTGCCATGAAACCACTGGCCAGAAAGGACATTGCCGCCATCATCAGGAAGGTCCTTGACAAACGGGTGGGAGGTCAGGGTGAGTGATAATGATATGGGGCAACGGGCCACCGAACTGCGTTTGCGGGCCGAAGAAGATCTGCGGCAATCGCCGCAACCCCTTCTTGCCCTGTCCCCCGAAGAAACTCGGCGGACCCTGCACGAGCTGCGGGTACACCAGATCGAGCTTGAGATGCAGAACACCGAACTGCGTCGGACCCAGATGGAACTGGAGAGCGAAAGAAAGCGCTACTTCGACCTCTATGAAATGGCCCCGGTGGGCTATTGCACGGTCAGCGAGGAGGGGTTGATCACCCGGGTCAACCTCAGCGCCGCGGATCTCCTCGGTATAACCCGGGACGTAAGGGCCAGGCGGCCGATTTTTTCCTCCTTTATCCTCGAAGAAGATCAAGATATTTACTACCGGCAGCGCAAAAATGTCCTGGCAACTGTGGCGACCGAGTGGTGTGAACTGCGGATGGTCAAAAAAGATGGGAGCGGATTTTGGGCACATCTCGAAATTTCCCTCGGCCGGGATGCAGGCGACAGCACCGTGTATCGCATTGTTCTAAGCGATATCAGTGCTCGCAAACAGGCGGAGGAAGTGGCGCTGTTGCGGCAGAGTGAGGAAAAATACCGCACCCTGGTCCAGTATTCGAGTGACCCGATTTTCAGTTTCAATGTTGATCTTACCTACCGGTTTGTCAACGAAGCCTTCGCTCGGCCTTTCGGCAAAACACCTGCCGACATCATCGACCAATCGCCGTACGCCATTTTCACGAAGGATGAGGCGGAGAAAGGCCTTGCTCTGATTCGCCAGGTGTTTCGCACCGGTCAAAAAAAAGATGTCGAAGTCAAAGTCGTGACGCAATCGGGTGAGGTTCGCGACTACTGGACATTGGCCGATCCGATCAAGAACGCCCAGGGAGAAGTGCTTTTCGTCACATGCATTGCTAAAGACATCACCGAGCGCAAGCGGACGGAAGAGGAGAATGCCAGGCTCGAATTGCTGAACCGACAGCTGCAGAAAAACGAGAGCCTGGGGCGCATGGCCGGGGCCATCGCCCACCACTTCAACAACAAGCTACAGGCGGTGATGGGCTGTCTGGAGTTGGTCATTTTTGAGATGCCGCAGGGTGGCAGGGCCATCGACAAGTTGAACGCCGCCATGCAGGCCGCCGACCAAGCCGCCGAGGTGAGTCGCAAGATGCTCACCTATCTCGGCCAGGTAACCGGCAAACAAGAACCGCTGGATCTTTCTGAGTTCTGCAAAATATGGTTGCCGATGCTTCACAACGCCATGCCGAAAAACATTGACCTGGCAACCGACTTTCCAAGGCCAGGTCCGACCATCAAGGCCAACGCCGAGCAGATTCTACAAATCGTCACCAATCTGGTTACCAATGGCTGGGAGGCCCTTGCTGGTCGGCAGGGGACTCTCGCGCTGATTGTCTCAACGGTGTCACATGCGGATACAAGCAAAGCCCACAGATTCCCGGTTAACTGGCAGGCAGGTGACGGAGCGTATGCCTGCCTGGAAGTGCGGGACAGCGGCTGCGGCATCGCCGCCGAGGACCTTGAGGAAGTTTTTGCGCCGTTTTTTTCGACGAAATTCACCGGCCGGGGTCTCGGTTTGCCGGTAGTTGCCGGGCTTGTCCAGGCGCATAACGGGGTCGTCACGGTGGAGAGTTCAGGCGGCCGGGGCAGTGTCTTCCGCGTTTTTTTGCCGATCTTCATCGAAGAGCTCCGCCGCCTGCCGGACAGGATAGCGAAAACTTGGGAAAGGAAAAAGGGTGGCACCGTACTGCTGGTTGATGACGACAAGATAGTTCTCAGTATAACCGGGATGCTGCTGGCGGGGTTGGGCTTTACAGTCCTTTTTGCCGGGAATGGACTTGAGGCCCTGGAGATATTTGAGCAACATAAGTATGAAATCCGTTTCGTCCTGAGCGATGTCAGCATGCCGCGCATGAACGGTTGGGAACTATTGACCGCTCTGCGCCACATCAGCCCCGATCTGCCTGTGATCCTGACCAGTGGTTACACTGAGGAGGAGGTCATGGAAGAGGTCCATCTTGAACTTCCCCAGGCCTTCCTGGCCAAGCCCTATGAGCTTGAGGAACTGGAAATTGCTATTTGCAGGGCTCTTGGCCCGACATGATAAATGCAGAGCGTATTGGAGCATCACCGAAGGTGATAGATTGGTAGCCAAATCACCTGAAGAAACATAATGACCAGAACAAATATTCGATCGAAATATACCGTTACCCTAAACCAAATTCCTCAGGGTTGACCTACTGCCTTCTATATAGCTAGCCAGTAACCATCCAAATCTCCAGGCGAATCTTCGCAAGAAAGCATTCCTGAGTTACTGCGCAGTTTCGTCACCTTGGAGGGAGAATACCGATTGTTCATTGAACAATAAATATCTCTTGTGGATTTTGCCTGATTTTGCATTTCAGCAGTTATAGATTTGCCATGGCAAGCCTCGGCATCGGAGCACACTTCACAGATTAACCTTATTCCTGAGATGGTAAGATCGGCTAATAGCTGAAAATTGTTCAGAAATTGAGCAACTGCAAAGAAGAGCTTACCAAAGAACACCTCTCAAGGAATCGCGTCCAATTTTCTAATTTTTTTGTTCCTACACAGGACCCCATTCTACACCAACGGGAACTCCGCCGTTAAACATATCAAGATCCACAACCAGACACCGAAAACCGACCATAGCAATTAACCACCGAAAAACATAACGCGATTGATGCTCTCCCTTCGCAACCATTTTGTCTTGTCACCGTATCCTCAAATAACTGGCCCGCTGCAACACACTATCCACGATATCAAACCATCCACAAACTCCATTTATTGAAAATCGTTTTATCTATAAAAAAACCTTTATTCAATAACATAGGACTTTTTCCTAAACTAATTGAAGTATTTTTTCAGCTTGTTACTGGGTTTGTAAGAAAATTCTCAGATTCTATTGATAGAGTGGGGCTATTAAAGATGTAGGGCCGATTTGTGATTTTCTATCGATTTGACTCGGTACTGCCTGGGCAGGGTTTGAATGAAAAGAGGATTAGAAATTAACGGCAAAATGAGGAGTTATGGATGAATTTGCTTCATCTTTGATCAACGAAACTTGATAAGGAGGATGTTATGACTGACTATTCAATTCTTGTTCTGTTTTTCCTGCTACTTCCGATTCTCGTGCAAATTATCTTCCCTCTCCTGATGCTCCTCATTTATGGCTTTGTTCAAGCGGTGAAAATGATGTTCTTTCCACAGGAAGTAATCAATAGCCATGAAAAAGTTGGACAAGAATTGCAGTTCAGCAGAAGTTGATTTCCCCATGGCGAACTTATGTGAAGATGACTCTTGAGAAAAATCATAATGACCGAAAAACAAAAAGACTACGTCATCCGCCGGTGTAATCTCCGTGAAAACAATAATAGGATGTGGCAATTCTTAGAGAAAAGACTGTTGACGTAACCAGAGGAAAATACTCGCCATGACCCAGAATCAACAAAAGGATCTTTTTATTGAGTGGGATCTCTACCAACCCAGCCAACAAGAAACCATGATCGCCGAATTCAGGAGACAATATCGCGGTAACTACACCAAAGCCGACCTCCTTGAGTTCCTTAAAAAGAAGCTTGAAATTGAAGGATACTGGGAAAAAGTCGGGCTGGTTTGAGATGGGGGGCTATTGACCTCCGATGCGCTCCATCTCAGGCCAGTTTGTTAACATGCAATTTTCAGTAACGGAATATTAAGCACTCTTAATTCAAGCAGGTAGGCAAAGTGGAGAAGAGAAGAAATCAACGAACGGCAATGCCCAATCTCTCTTTCGATGCCTTCGATGGTGTTAGATTTTTCCATGGTGAAATTTCTGATACCTCAAGAGTCGGTATCTGCATGGTCAATCTTCCAAGGAATATGAATTGCAATGTGTGAAAGCTAATTCTACATTCTTTCTATAATTTTCAATTTCAAAACCTTTCCAGTTCCTTATTCACCCTTTGCCGTGACGGTCGAGACTGTCCCGGTTTGCTTACAGATTGCGAGATAACTTTGGACCGCCGCCTACATGCAGAGGCCTCTCTCTATAGATGTGAGGGACCTCAATGTACCAGTAGTCTCCCTTATTCCCCGGCAAACTCCAGTAGGTATTTCCTTGATCAGGTAGCACATCTAAGAGATTAACACTGTCCTTTGTCGCGAAGAGACGTCACGTCATCTCCTACAATTATGTGATCCAGCACGAGAACATCTACAACCAATAATATGTTTTTTAACATGCGAGTGATCTCAATATCTTCTAGTGTTGGACTACTACTCCCTGAAGGATGGTTGTGGGCCAAAATAACAGAGGCGGCATTTAGACGTAGGGCTTCTTTAACCACTTCGCGAGGGTGAACAACTGTAGAATCGATAGTACCAACAAACATTTCTATCCATTTAATAATCCTGTGGTTACAGTCTAAAAACAGACAACCGAAGACCTCATGCTGTTTATTAATGAGAAGGTTGGAGATCGCCTCCTTTGCATCTTCTGTCGATCCAATATAATCAGTACCCTTTTTCAAAGCAGCTCGAGTGCGACAACGACCTTCTTTGATGATCATTTTTGACGTTGCAGGGGTGTATTGTCCCTGTTCGTTTTGAACAAACAATATCATGGCCTCACCTCATAGGCATCAAAGTAAAAGACCATGCCAAGGACAAGAAAAATGTAGCGCTTCGATTAGACTTTAAGTGAAATTGGTTATAATTCGTATTTTATAGGGGGGGGATGACTCATTCTCTTTTTTCTCCATCAAAAATCATAGCTTAGTTGCTTGCAGTCCGACGCACCAATTTAATTACTGATTCTGACAAATTTCTGACATTTCCAACAAACGGAAATTTTTTTGCGGTTGTAATGAAAAAAACTTTCTGTTGTGATCCTATTTGTTTATATGCTGATTTCCAGGGTAAGTATCAGCACCATGTTTGATCCAAATCTCTATTTATGGTCATGACCGGCATCCTTTCGTTTTCTCGCAATTTTCACGGTCAGGCACCCAGTCTATGCAAAAAAGTTTATCTGGTCGTCTTTGCATGTGAATCATACTATGATATTTCAGTTGTGAGAGCGCGACTTCTGGCCTGCCAGCCAATTCAAGGGAAGTTGATTTTTCGTGTCCGGTCATTAAATTGGCACATTTTGTTTCTGCGGGTCATCTGAGGTAGAAATCCGCCTCGCTTCCATGAATGCCACAACATCATCGACCAAATATCTCACTGATTTTCCATTTTTCACGTAAGGAAAACCACGTCCATGAAACCGATCGTTCCGTAGGGTTTGTAATTTCCGTCCTGTCATCGCCTCAACTTCTTTTTCATTAATCCATTTTTTTTCTGCCATCACATATTCTCCTTATGTTGAATAATATAAAACCCAATATCCTGTTGGATATGCAGGGATAATTACACAATCAAAAAAAGGCTGCAGAAGCAAAAACGGGGATAAATTGGGGAAAACAGGGAGGTGATACAGGGGGAGATTAGGGGTAAATTGGGGAAGATGAGGGAGTGTAGTTATTTTTTATTGTTCCGCAACATCCATGCATTTAATTCAGACGGTAATGCCGTCACTGTCCCTGTACCGAGTGACGACGCGGGAAAATCCTTATCACGTTTTCTCCAAAGCTTAATGGTTTTTGCGTGGACTCCACAATACTTCGCTATCGTCTCTAAGGTTCGCAAAGGTTTTTCTTTTTCCCTCAATGTGATGGACATATCTTTTAGGGCGACAGGTTCAACAGGAATTGGAGAATTCGAATTCGTATTGCTTGAATGTAACATTTTTAACAGACTAAAATTCCAATCATTGACCAAAATGTTATCTCTTGAAACTTCCACTTTCTTAATCAAAGGAACGAGTCTTTCAGGATATTCAAGTGAGCGAGACCTAACGCACTCATGTGTGTCAGCGGTATTGATATATGGATCTATTTCGAATGATTGCCCAGCAGGACGCGATTCCAACGCTATATATTGATCGCGTCTTTCTATAAAAGAGGAAAGGTAAACAGGCTTCAAATTTACTAATATCATTGGCACGTCAACAGGCCGAATATCAAGGAGGCCATTCCATTCTCTGAGACCTCCCAAGACATATTCAGTACTCCTTTTCCAAAGAAAACCTGTATACCAAATTGACAAAAAAACATCTGTAGAGTCGCTGAAAAAAGAAACATCATTATTGCTAAGCATTGCTCTGCGTAAAATATCATTCTGGGTAGCCTGTATTTTGTCGGCCGTCTCTTTGAGAAAATACACTATATCCCAACCCTCTTTAGATCATTCCCTTGATTAGAAATCAACCTGGTAGGCCGTCAAGGTTACGGCTTTTCGGGAGCTACCCTATCCAGCTTGAAAACCGATTATAATGGGTCGTTTTTTGATCACCTTTCATGAGCCCCAGTTACTCCCTGCATGAACAAACTGTCAATTCAATTCTCAAAAAAACATGGCAAGGATTTCTTACTCTCAATGCTCAACAAAAGTAATCTACTTGTGCTGGACGAAATTGAGAGAGATGGTTGTGGTAGGAAGTTCGGTGTGAAGATCCGGATCAATCATCCTCGAGCAGCAAGAGGAATGACTCGAAATTATCAGGAGTCACTATGGCGATTTTGCATTGCGGATAGGCTTCTCCGAAGATCTTCGGGAAACGGGCCATTGCTCTGACATTCCATTTGAATTCCCAGGTAAAAAAACCAGACTGATTCTCCTCAACATAGTCCACTTTCTGTTGTTGGGTGGTGCGTCAGAAGAAATCTTCCGCGCTTATCTGTATCGACCCGCAATAATGACACCGGACCCACATTAATCGAGAATAAGGTTCAAGGCTCCACCTGGGAAAAGGTGCACACTGGTTAATTTATAATGGATGGTCGCACGACATCCCGGTAATATCTCATATATCGACCATACAATCTTAATAGCATTAAGTTGGTGGAGGCGGGAATCGTACTGCACCACCAACCTGTTGTCTATCTTGTTGTTTTAATTGTTTTATACCTTTCGATATTTTTTTTGAATGTACCACCTGAGAAATGAACTATGTACCACTGATGTCACATCATTATTCTGTAATTATTGATAATTTCTTTGGCTAGTGGTTACAAGTGCACATCATATCGAACCCAGAGCCTATGATGACAGTTTAAGTGTCAAACTTAAGCCAATCGTCAAAGACGATTGCACAACACATTCCAGTATAGTTAATTAACTACCTGCAATTAAAAGTAAAGACTGTAATTTAGTACATGCATTACCTTCTGTCCTTAGGACAGAAGGTAATGCATAATAGATATATTGTCAAGTTATATATTTATTCTTGTTCATGAACCATATTTAATTGACTTATTGATTTCTACATGTTAAATGTCCTGAGGACATTTAACATGTAGCTAATGGAGTTTTGTGATGAAAATTATTTCCGCTTTATCTACAGAAATCGGAGATCTAAAACATCCTGCAGTAACAGGGTATCAAATTGGGTTAATAATATTCCACTTATACTCAGCGAAACGATACAAAGGACAACTAATTACGAATATAAAAAAGGATGTCCCCAATCGAGATGACTACCACCGATATACCAAAGAGCTTTTGTCCTTTGGTCTTCTCAATTCTAACCTCGTTGCACATAACGAAGTGTTTGGGGTGTTATCACAAAGCTCCCCTTCAGCTGAGGAAATTGCTTGTTGCATTGATCCCTTCGTTTATGTCTCCCATTTAAGTGCTATGGAGTATCATGGTCTTACAGATCGTTTCCCCAAAATGCTTTTCCTCTCATCGCCTAAGCCTTCAGACTGGAACCAATTAGCACAAAGTAAAATGGAAAAAGATCTGGGGGAAAATCTAAATGTATACCTTTCGACAGGCTTGCCAAAACTGAGACGATTATTGGTAAGTAAGATTTCCAAAAAAACCGTAAATATTCATAGCAGTGTGCAATATACCCCTGGCGCTTATTTAAACGTAAGAGGTCAAAATTTAAGAATTTCTAGTATCGGTCGCACATTTTTTGATATGCTTCGGAATCCATCTCTTTGTGGTGGAATTTACCATGTGTTAGATGTTTATCGTGAAAATGCAAAGCGTTATTTGCGCCTGATCATCGATGAAGTTGATAGGCATGGAAGCGCCATCGATAAAGTTCGAGTGGGTTATGTACTAGAAGAGCGTTTGGGACTTACTGAGCCGCGCGTTGAGAAATGGATAGAAAATGTCCAACGCGGCGGATCAAGAAAATTGGTAGCTGATGAACCATATAAGCCTGTTTTTTCTGAAAAATGGTGTTTATCCATAAACATTGAAGATAACTCGGAGTAAAATTGGATAAATTTGATATTGTAAGCTGGGTTGCCAATGACACTGCTAACTTAGCTTTTCGACAAGCTGCCCATACAGTCCTTCATGCCATCTCAATAACAGAAATCCTACAATCCTCTATGGTAATGAAAGGAGGTGTCTTGCTTGCACTGCGCTACAAGAGTCAGCGGTACACTGGTGATATAGATTTTTCAGCGCCGATTTTATTAGCTGAGTTTGATCAAGAAATATATAAAGAAAAACTAGAAGAAGGGCTTGTTTATGCTGTTGAAAGTCTTGGATACGGCCTAGACTGTCGAATACAAAAAATCGAGCAGAAACCCGCAGGAGATGACGTCAGTTTTCCAACAATCACTACAAACGTTGGGTATGCTTACAAAAATAATACCAATGCACATCGGCGATTGACTGAAGGCAAATCGTCACAGATTATTAAAATAGATTATAGCCTAAATGAATCTGTTGGAAACATAGATTTTTTTGAACTGGAAAATGGCAATGTTATCCGTGTATATGACTCGGTTGAGCTCATTGCAGAAAAATTTCGCGCCTTACTCCAGCAAGAAGTCAGAAATCGAGTCCGTGAACAAGACCTTTATGACCTTTATCACATCCTTGACGTGTGTTCACTTGAGAAAGATGAAGCCATTAAAAAGGACGTTATCGAGCGGTTGATTACAAAATCAAAAGCAAGAGGTCTGGCTGTTTCTTCAGAAAGTATGTCAAATCAAGAAATTATACATAGATCTAGAGAAGGTTACAAAAATTTGCCGAGTCTTGTTGAAGGCAGTTTGCTGGATTTTGATTTTATCTATAATGAGATTGAGCGCTTCTACCGATCACTTCCTTGGAAGTAATCGGTCCACAACCTATCGGCTGTTTTTTAATTGCAATCTTCAATATTTCCACCGGATGTACCGCCTGCAGATTCCCTGTATTGTAACTATTGATAATTGCATTTGTTACTGGTCCCAGTAATTACAATGCATCAAGGACCGCCCCAGATCCCATTTTTAAAGAGAAGACATCTGTTCACTCAACGACTCCAAAATATCGTAACGTACCCACGTTCTCTCAAATATATTTTAATAGGTTGGGCCGAAGAACTATCTCCCAAAATCTTACTACTGTACATACGATCCAGACAAGTCCAGATATCTCCTCTAGATCCCACCTTTTATCAATCCAAGATAATTCCAAAATCTTTGCGCTTTTGCGACACATCCATAACCCCAAAAAGCAAATAACCAGGACAAACGTCAACACCCTATTCTTATTGTCAAACAATGTGGGCCAAGAATTGGCTCGATTGCGGGTCCGGGCGTTTATCATTGCGGGCCGCTACACTTATCCCATGATGAGCAAGAGGCTTTCGTCGCTCACTCTTTCATTCTGGAATAAATATAATAATTTCAGATTTGAATCCACGTTGCTTATCCATTATTCAATTTCTGTGCAAGTGGGACTATTGTTGTGCAATTTTGATTTATTGCATCATTGATTATGTCCCCGGCCAAGTCTGCCGCTTGCCTCAATGCATCATCCCTTAAATGAGCATATCGTTGCGTCATAACAGGAGACTTATGAGTCATAAGTCTTTGCAGGGTGTAGATGTCAACCTTTCCACTACTGGCCAGCATTGAGGCATAGGTATGACGCAAACCGTGCAGGGGTCTGAAATCATCAGAGAGCCCCGCAGCTTTTTTGATCTTGTTGACCGCCTTGTTGATATCCACCCTCTGAGCACCACCCTTGCCAGGGAAAACATACTCGCTTGTCGGTGGCATACTGGTCAGTATCATCCTGGCCCCATCATTCAGCGGGATTTTTTGTCCCTTGTTGCCCTTGGGATCGCGAAGAAAGATAAAACCCCGCTCAAAATCAATATCAGCCCATTGCAGCTTGAATAATTCTCCACGCCTCATGCCGGTATAAAGGGCCATCCTCATGATACCAGAAGCAACAATGTCTGAAGATTCATCAAGAGCTTGCAGGAGGGCTGAGAGTTGATCAGGTGACAAGTCTTCTGTCTTTTCATTATCAACCTTTGGCATCTCAATCTTAAAATTGATACTCTCGCAAAGATTATTGTTTGTGCTAAAATTGATAATGCGCCGTAAAAGTTCCAAAACATTCTTGACGGTGCCGGAGGATTTCTTTTTGAGGAGGGAAACACGCAATCGGTGAATATCAAGGGCAATTAACTCGGAAGGCTGCTTGTCACCAAAGGATGGAAAAAGATAAAGCTTAAATCGATTTTCATCCGTAACAATACCCTTCAAGTTCGTCTTGCATTTTTTGTATTCTGCCCATAAACGAGAGATTGTCCATTTGTTCTGTTCGGCCTGCTTGACTGCTATCTCAGCTTGTCTCTTTTGGGTATTGCTTTCCTGCTTGCCCTCAATCCTCGACGATCTGATCCCCGCTGCCCTGGCCGGTGTCATGTCGTCCTGATATTGCCGTCCCGCCTTTTCCTCAACAACCTTCCCGTCACGTCGATAACGGATATAATAAATTTTCTCAATTTTATTTCTACCGACTGCTGGAGCCTCAACAAAATAAACACCGGGATAACTTGTAGCCGTCCTTGTCTGTCTTGGCATTATCTAACTCCCCATTCATTTTATTATGCCGGTTTCCCCCACACTCTCCCCCACACATTTGACATATTACAGGGTAAAAACGAGTAAGTCAAGAAACAGACAACCCCAATAAAAGCCAATAAAAACAAGAGATAAAGGACAATCAGGTAAAACCAGGGAAGTGTAAGTTTTTGTTCTCATAACCCGAAGGCCACAGGTTCAAATCCTGTCCCCGCTACCAAGTAAATTCAAGGGCTTACGAAGATTCTTCGTAAGCCCTTTTTTGTTATTTCTAACCTATTTCTAACCAGCACAAAAAATCTTCATTCATTACAGTTCGGTGCCACGGCTCATTATCTCTACATATTCCGTATAGCTGAACAGTCGATTTCGTTTCTGTGCTGTCAATTCTCGCACGATGCCGAGTTGTTCCAAGTGGACAAGAGCTTTATTTACCGTGGCCGGGGAAATGCCGGTTTTTTCCACCAACCGGCCTGAGGTAGTAATGGGATTTTCCATCAGCACCCGATGAATCTGCAGGGTTGATGTTGCCGCACGACCAAGACCTCTGATCTTTTCCCCGTTCCGCTTCGACAATTCGAGAAGTTGCTGCGCCGTTTCAACAGCTTGGGTGGCAGTAACAATGATCGCATCGGCGAAAAAATCGAGCCAGGCTTCCCAGTCCCCGGTCAGACGGACATTGCCCAGCAATTCGTAATAATACTGCCGGTGCGTCTTGAAATAGAGGCTGAGGTAGAGCATCGGCTCCTTCAACACTTGCTGTTCGCACAGCAGAAGCGTGATCAGCAAACGGCCAAGGCGGCCGTTGCCGTCAAGGAATGGATGGATCGTCTCGAATTGCACATGGGCCAGCGCCGCCTTGAGAAGAACCGGAGTCGGTTCGGGTTGATCATGGAGGAACAGTTCGAGCCTGCTCATACACTCCATCAACACTTCCGCCGGAGGCGGAACGAAGGCCGCATTGCCCGGCCGGGTGCCGCCGATCCAATTCTGGCTACGGCGAAATTCACCGGGAGCCCGGTTACTGCCCCGCCCTTTGGTGAGAAGTACACCATGAATTTCTCGGAAAAGCCGGAGTGACAGAGGTAGCCCTTCTTTTAAAAGACTCAATCCATGTTCGAGTGCTGCGACATAGTTACTGACCTCCCGCACATCGTCTAATGGAACACCAGGCTCCTGATCCAGCTCGAACAACAACAGATCCGAAAACGATGACTGGGTTCCTTCGATCATGGACGAGAGCACCGCTTCTTTGCGGACGTACATATAAAGGAAAAGGGAAGTATCCGGCAGCAGGGTCGAGACGCTATTCAGTCGTCCCAACGACAGCAGCGCCTGGTCGAACTTGCTCCGTAGCTCCGGCGTCCAGTCGATAGCTGGACGCGGTGGCAATGGTGCAGGTACAAAGGCCCGAGCCTTCTCACCCACCGTCGTTATGGTCACGTACTTTCCTTGAAGCTTTCGTTTCATCCTGACTGCCTCGAACCTAAAATAAGATACATCTTTATTTTATCTTTACGCTAAATTCTAAAATAAAAAATCAAGAGGGAATTAGCAATTGAATTTCCTGAGGTGTGTGCAATAATTTCCACTGAAGGCCGCGGAAGTCTGCCTAATTTAAGCAAGGAAAAGCTGTCACCGCCCTTTTCCAGATCGGCAACCTCTGCGGATACTGGCTAATTTTGCTGTAATACGTCGTTCAAATGCCTCAACCGTGACTCTAAGGCTGTGAATGAATTCTGTAACTCTTCTAAATGCGCTTCGGTCTGAAGCTGCCGTGCTCCCAGGCTTTTGATCCTGTTCTCCAATTCTTCCATCCCCATAGCACAAGCTGTCAGCTCGGCCTCGGAATTCCGTCTCCAATCTATCAGTGTGTTTTTGATGAGCCGTTCCAATTCGCTCATAAGGTGCCTCCTCGTTTATTCTAACTCCAGGGCTTGTCTCCCATCCCTGGTGGTTGCCGTGGTCGTTATTTTTGCCCCTTTGGTGATAATAATGAATTTCTTGCCCTCTATTGTCTCTAACTGAACGCCCCAAGTCTTGCCTTGGAGCTTTGCCAAGGTTTGTTGTTCGGTCTCCTTGGTCTGACGTAACACGGAGATTTCCTGATGCAATGTCTGGACCTTGCTGCCCATCCACGCCATCAATCCCCAACTGCCCACCGAAAGACCCGTCAACAAGGCAACCCCCATCAGGCACGTTTGCAGCAATTTGCTCCCGAACAACGAACTGACTGTGTTGCAATTGACCATTAATCGGGACCGCATTGCCTCGATTTCGCTGGCGATATCTGACTCGGTTGTACTGAGAGCGTTTCGTGATGATGCGCTTAAACTCTCGCTCAAGAGTTTGAACTGGTCGTCCGTCAACTTCTCGATTTCCTGCCGGGTCTTTTCGGTCCTGGCCTGTAGTTTGTCCACCAGGGAGCTCATGTGCCCCGGCGAAGTTCCAGGATTCTCCATATATTCCTCCTTTGAGGCGTATCTTCTCGCCGCTTTCCGGATCTTTGACCGTGATATATGATATATTCCTTGCCGGCACGATTGATGGCAAAACCGATCTCTTGCAACGCAGTCAGGATATCCTGCCGATCATGGACGAGTCCTTCAGACAATAGCTTCTCGACATATTCATGAATGGCCGCCTTTGCTTCCGCCCGTTCGTCCTTGGCAGGTTTTTTCCCCCAGCGGAGAAGACGGGCATTGAAGATTTCGGTATGCTCTGGAGTATGCAGTCGCCTTCGTGCCGGATCGTCAGGTCTGGCCCAATTTTCCCGGAATAAGTATCCTCCGGCAAAGCCGGAGGTATTACGATTGCTGCCCCCTCAAAGGGGGCTGACCGCAATCGGAAAAGCTAAAAGCAAGACACCCCTTTAATTTGGCGACTTTCGTGTTGTTAGTCTTATCTTAGCAAGGGGAACTGCACAATCCCGGAATTATCAAACTCTAGGAGTCCCCCGGCAGAGCCGGGGGTTTACCTGTTTTTTATTACCGGAATGGGCTCAGGCATTTCACGTTTGATTTTTCCCTGAGCTTGCTGGCGAGGTATACTTCCCGTGGACAAAACATAATAGCCGACCACCACTTTCCTTTGACAGCCGTGAGCGTGGAATCGTATATTCAACTTGAGATGCTTCTGAACATTGGAATTTTGGAATTCAGGAGAAACAGTAACTCTTGGATATCAGAGATACAGTCTATATACGTAATAGATCCTATTTTTTCTTTAATATTAGAGTATTACCTTTAGGTGTTTTTAGTCACAAGCCCTTCTGATGTCAAGCATCTGCACTGAGATTAGCCCCGTCAAGGACCGGTTCTGAGAATGGGCCCTTCAAAAATGCTCGTCGGAAGAACCGGTCCTTGACGGTGCGGGTATAATGATCCTTTCTCATTCAAGTTGATTGATGCAGGTTTTCTCCATCACCTTCTCCATTGCCTGAAAGTAATCCCGCTGTGCTTTGAGATCAGATAATTTGCTATAACGCTGCGTTGTCTTTATCTTTGTATGGCCAAGTAGTTCCTGGATACTTACCAGGTCTGCATTGGCATTGAGCAGTTGTGTTGCCATTGTATGGCGCAGTCTATGGCAGGTAACGAACGCACCGCTGATTTTCGCATAATGCTCCACCCGTTTTTGCATGGCACGAACGGAGATCGGCTTGCCTTTGCAACGACCTTTCGCTACCAGAAAAATCTCTTTCTTTTCGGTGACCGGTCTTTCCCGCAAGTACCTGGCTAAGGCTACCGCGGCATCATTACTGATAAATACCATGCGATCTTTAGCGCCCTTACCTGCTCTGATTAAAATCTGACTACGTCTGTAGTCAATAACATCGAGAGTGAGATTGGCGACCTCCTGCACCCGTAATCCGCAACGGAGCATCAGCATAAATATCGCAAGATCCCGTTTGCTTGAAATGCAATTCAGAAATGATTCGACCTCACTGTCAGGCAGATACCTTGGAAGTGGGTGAGGTTCTCTAAGCATCAGACCGGTGATAACAGGGTTTTCTATTAAAACATCTTCCTCATCCCTCAGATAGTCGTAGAACCCCCTGATACTGGAGATATGACAGTTGATGGTACGCGGAGCCATCCTCTTCTCCAGTAAGTAATCAATGTACATTCTCACTTCCTTTACTGTTGTCGATTCAACAGGAGTTGCCACCCAGCTGAAAAACCGTTGCAACCGATGGAGGTAATTTTTAACCGTGAGGTCCGAGAAGTTTTTTCTCTTCAAAAACAGCCTGTAATTCAGGATTGACTCTGTCATATTCATGGCGGTCCCCCTTTTCTATAATCTCCATAGCCTTGAAATAGGCGTCTTCCCTTGTTACGTCAGATATTCTCGCATATCGCAGGGTGATATCAATAGTTAGGTGCCCAAGAAGTTGTTGTAGCACTTCAAGACGCAAGCCGGCATTAAGCATGGTTGTGGCGAATGTGTGCCGTAATGAATGAAGGCTATATCCCTTGCCCTCAAATCCTGCCTTTTGCACTGCCTTTTGCATTATCATCCATGCCGCAACATACGAAAGTTCCCGGCCAGCATAGCCGTAAAACAGGTATTCGCTCATCGTTTGTCTGATAGCTAGCCATTTCTTCAGAGCCTGCTCGGCAACACTGCTGTAGTAGACAACCCGACCATGTAAATTTTTCTCGCCCAGGTACAACAGGATCTTTCGCTCCGGCTGAACGATATCCGACAGTTTTACCCTGAGCAATTCTCCGATGCGCATACCTGTATGGAGCAGTAACAGGATAAGTGTGCGATCTCGCACGTTGGTAATGGCTTGAAGAATTTGTTGGAGATCTTCCGCCGGAATTGCCCTGGGCAGTACCTCCGGTAGCTTTATCCGGATCTTCTTCTGCAAAATATCGGCGGGCAGCACATCATTATTCTCCAGATAACGGAGAAAAGCGTACACCGTGTGCAGGTGATTTCTTACAGAGTTTATTTTTAACCCACGTTCCTTTTCATGTTCAATATAGGCAGCAATATCGCTCCGCTTGATTTGTTTGATATCTTCTCTGCCTAATGCCTTGAAAAAAGATAGGAAAAGCCGGAGTGTTTGTCCCGTTTGGCTGAGGGAGGAAACTGAGTGATTTTGACGATACTTGTCATAGAGATAGGAAATGGCATATTCGAAGCCGGGCAGGCCACAAGCCTCCAATTTGTCCATAGCACGGCTAAGGGTCCGTCTTTGTGCACTGGGTTGGTAAACGTAAAATGCACCGGCCGAGGGCGCAAATAATGTGCGTATCGACTCCGCATCTATATTCCCGTGGTCTTCAAGTGGAAAAAGAAAAGAATGGTTGGTAGAATGAACAGACTGAAGCCAATCATTGGGATAAAAGCTTTCCGGGAAACCGAGTGAAATGGTCATAACGTCCTCCTTCTTCTTGTGAAAAAACAGGATGTTGGTGACCATATTATAATACAGATTAGGTCGCTATTTTATTACGTATATACAGTAGTAGTGTAAAGAGGAGGCGGTTGGTGAAATTCCTCTACCTTTAACTTGGCAATGTTAACTACAAAATCAACAGCTTTTGTGGTGCATTTTGATGTTTAACGGTGCAAGGGGACGTAGTTGATTAGTTGACTAACTCGCGCCATTATCAATAAATCAACTACGTCCACAATGTTTTACAGACAGGGTCTTGGGTTTTGCTGTGAGATCTGACTTGCAAATAGCAAGACCCTTTTTGCTAATATTGTACGACTACAGCAGATGAAGCTTATGGTTCGACGATTCTTGATTGCGTTTTATCAGTCACCTGATACGTTATAACCATCTGATTCTTCACAGTTTTCATAGTTAAATTACCTATCAGACAGCATTGGTCAAAGAATCATTTTTTCTTTTTCTTTGGTAGGTTTTCTGTTTGTTCAACGCTTACTGGCTCAAGATTCTCTTGAACTACACTTTTTGTGTATCCAGCTGCGGCTGCGACTCCCTGGAAAACATTCTCAGCATCGGTCCCGTAGCTCACCCGAAATGACTCTGCAATTAATCTCAAATTACCGTCTAACCCCGGGGTCACTTCTTCAAGCGCGGTTTTACTACGTCTTAATAACTCAATAAGATCGTTTCTTTTTATAAGGTTGGTAGTGAATCTCCTGCCTAATTCATCCCCCATCACTCTAAACGCTTGGTGATAAATCTCTGTTTTCAGAATTGTTGGGTTGGGAATGTCAAGGGCACCTAGGGTCTTTCCTCGGCTATAATCAATATATAGTAATGTCCCACCTTCAGACACTTGAGTAACAGTTCCACCTTCCCTGAGCATTTTTTGGGTTTCTGAGTGCTTAACCGAATAAATTTTAACGAATTGAGATATAAATTTTTCCCTGTCTGATTGTGAACCTTCTGAAATGAGAGTTATGAAAACATCAATTGCTCTCTTGAGCGTTGTTGCCCACCCTTGTTCAAAAGTATTTATTACTTCCACAAAACGGTCGCCCGTCATTTTGCCGATAAGAGCTGCCGCAGCCGTGACATTAGGACCTAAGACAAGATCAGCAGTTCTGTCCTGATAGCCAATTCTGTAGCCTTTTACAAAGGCGTCCTTGAGATCGCCATGAATCCAAAAAAAATCTAGGGAATTAGTCTTTACAAGCTCCCCCACAAAAATATCATCAACTTCTCCGGATTTAAGTTTTTGCTGCCAATGCTTTTTCCCCCACCATACACCAGCTTTCTCGTATTCTTCTGCAGTTTTGTTGGGCTTAGAAGGATCTCCGGGGATTTGGAAATCCAATCCAGCACAGCCTCCAAGGAAGAAGAACAAGAGAAGTATTGCCATAGTACGCAAAACCAGCTGATTTCCTTTTAATGCTGCCATCGATTCTCCTTTCGTCATGCTTTAAATGTTAATATCATTCACGTAACACATAGAGTGACAGTTGCTATCGTATTTCCCAACGTCCTTTACTATTTCTACAATAAAATGAAGTCATATTTTCTGACTGCCCCTTCGGGTCGCTAGCAGATATTGTCACCATGCGGCATGGAGCACCCCCTTGAGATGCGATGGTATCAGGTTTTATGTTGAAGATATTCCCCGAGAGGGGGTTAATCCAGCGACTATATTCACCGGAATGCTTTTGCTCTAAGACTTCAGATAATTGTGCATTATCGAAAGAATCCATTTTTAACCGCAACCTTTGTTTTTTGCCTTGCACAGAAGTGGAAGAAGGGGGTTGGTCCGACCCATTTTCTTTGGTGATATTTTTGCTTTTGTCGCTGATCTTTTTCTCCTCCATCTTTGTTGTTTCTTGCTCGCTTGCAGTCGCATTTCCAGTGGAAATAATCCCTGGTTTGTCAGACGGTGTATTCACTTTTTTCGATGGAAGACCTTTATTTTCTTTCGGTAAAATTTTGCTCGTGATCTGATGGCCATACTCTATTCCACCACCCTCTTCGCTGATAATTTCCCCTTCGGCAGTATTGGAATCTATTTTTTGAATCTGAATATTTCCGGTAATAACTTGTGTGATATTGAGTATTTCACCGGTTTTTGGATGCTTAATCACTTCCCCTTCTTTATAAACGGCAAATTCAGTACCAGTAGTAAGACCCGAATCAGAACCAAGGTCGATTATGACAGTTTTTGCCGATTTCTTAACGATGTAGCCAGTAAGTGGAAAGTTGTTGATAATTTTTACAGTCAATTGTTCAACGAGAGAACGAGTATCGCCATTGCTTTCATTACGAATACTTTCTGCCGCAATGATTGATCCATTTTCAACATTAATCAAACGACTATTAACTTCTATTCTGTCTTTAAGGGTCAGAACTGAACCGGTAACAATCGCCTTAACTCCAAGAATTTTTCCTATTTTGGTTGCACTGTCCTCATCTATCACACCAGCGGCAGAGAGCTTTTGTTCCTCAATAATCTTTTTCATCAGTGCACGTTCGACAACGTCAAAACGCCCAGTTTTCACTATGCTTGTGATAAACCATTCCGCGACCATAGTCCCAATACTGCCATTTTCTGCTTTATCGCCGATAACCTCAAAATCTAGAACAGCAATTTTTGTGCGTTGAAAACCTGATTGTGCAGAAGCGGGTATAAAAATCAGGAAGAGGGCTATAAAAGTCATCAGTTTAATAATCATATTACGTGTCCAGGATTTGATTCAATCTATTCTACTCCGTCCATTGTCTTTATTGCCTGGCTATATGCTTGATCGTTTAGAGCGTATAGAGGAACACCGTTACCCAAAATTATTAAACTCTTCTCTTGTATTTGATATTTCAAATTTTCTCAAGGGAAATGAAGATGTTCTTAAAGGTTCACCAGAGGAGCATAGGACTTTAAATGGCCAAACCTCATTCATCCTTCAGGGTTAAGGAGGGGTAATCAGTTCGGCAGAACTTGGAGTCCAACGGCCAGGGTCGGTGAGGTGGTAGTGAGGTGATAAAACATCGCTTTTTTAGGCGATGTTAAACTTACGTTTGCGGCCAGTAAGGTTGCAGATCGGCTAAAACCCTTACTGGTCATGGGTTTGCGCCGGGTGGCTATTTTGGTCGTGTGACTACAGATTTGGGTCCTGTTCTGACATGTCAATGACCCGCTCTGGGGGCTTTATCTTCAATGATTTAAGGATGTTTTCTGCCTCTTGAGTCACCTCATTACGCATGAGCACACGATATTTTAAATCAAAAAATTCTGTAACCTGGAGTGTCTCCAGAGCCCTCTTGATATGATACCACGACTTGCCACAGGAGATCTCGGCTACCCGCTCAATTTGCAGGGCCAGCACACAGATCTTGACATGGGTTTCGATTCGTCGCGAGGCCCAGTGGTACATCGGAGTCATCTTGATCTGGGTTCGCTTAAGCGTACGGAAGCAGCGTTCGATGACCATCAGGCTCTTGTAGCCGCAGGCGGCGTCTTCCAGACTGATGGTGTCGTCGTTGGTCTCGATGACCCATTTGCCGTCATATTTGGCGGCATCCGCCACCGCTCTCCGGTCGATATGCAGTTGGCCACCTTTGGTGGTTCGCAAATAGCGTTTGAAGCGGCGGGAAGCAAGCAGATCTAGGCCCATTGGGCGTTGGCCGAATGATCTTTGTGGCTGGCGAGTTCAAGCTCAAGGTGTTCGACGAGCATCTGTCGGTGTTTGGCCTGCCTCTCGGCTTCCTGGGGGTTGTAACAAAGGATGTAGCGTCGCCGCCTTTCACCGTCGTCGATGATAACCTCCTTGGCCTGAAGGTTATCCTTGAAGGTGGTGTATGGACCCCGTTTGCCGAGCACCTCCCCCTTAATCTCGGCAATGGAGGCCATGCGGCAGGCCAAAAGGTACTTGCCACACGCCTTGGCCAACTCAGCCCTGTTGTTCGTCGAGTTCATGCCCGCATCCGCAACAAACATCGCCCGTCCGAGATTCCAGCCACGACGATCGGTGCGAACCTTGGTTACGGTAGTGACATCGGCGGTATTGCCGGGCAGTACCCAGCTCCGTACCGGAATTCCATCGCGGGTAACAGCCAAGGCGACCACCACCTGCGGCGCCCAGTTAACCATCATTGGGCTTATCGGAATGGCGGCCGGTTCCTCCATTCTATCCTTGATACCGGCAAGGCTTGGCATTTTTGGCTACATCGTCCCAATCGCTGTAATCACTGGCTGTTATTCGCTGTTTCAGACGGCCAATAACACCGCCATCATGACAGCGCATTATGAGGCAGTTGCCACTGGCATGCGAGTCACGTTCGCAGTTGCAACAACTTTGATCATTGTCGCTATGGTAATTGCGGTTGGAAGTCGTGTCCTGTCAACACCCTCTTCGTGAGGTAGGTTGAAAAATGTGGAACCCAAACCTTTCAAAAGGTTTCACTTGATAGAAATGATGGCAATGTCAATAGAAGCATATAGAGTCGGTATTGAGCTTATTCCTGTTATGTTCGAGTCACCGTATCAAGTAATATCTACCCATAAGGACTGGTAAAAACTGCTTCATTCCGAACCGCTCCTTTGGACTGATGCTTTCGAATCAGACATTGAAAGCTGTGCAGACCTTTAGGCTGTCAGAAATGAGCAAAACTCAAAAACATAATCTGTCAGATCGGATCTCATTTTTTACACATTGAAAGCAAAAAATGTACTTGCCATTTACCGCTTCCTTCTTTACCATTCCACACGTTTCTCCATTACTCACCCACACTCGTTTCACAACAATTGTTTCGTCATAAAGGAGGGTCGCATGAAACCTGCCAGTCGCACCGGAATTGTCGCTTGCTGTATTTCTTTTCTCTTTCTTTTGACTCTTTCGGCCTGCGGCACCACCCCCGCCGGCAATGCCGAAAACGGGCAAAAATGGTACAAGATGAACAACTGCACTGCCTGCCATGGCGAGAAGGGCAATGGCGGTCGCGGCCCCAATATTACCGGCATAGACATGGGATTCGGCAGCTTTTTCAGAAAGCTCAGAAAAAAAGATGCTCCGATAATGCCTCCTTTTCCCGAGTCGAAACTCTCCGAGCAGGACGCAGCTGACATCTATGCTTTCCTGAAAAGTGCAAAATGATTTGTTTTACGACCAGGAATGATTACTACTATCTTGCATAGCATGATAAAGCCTTCCCGCCGAATCCGCCCGGGATCGGCTTGATCCTCATTATAAAGGAGAATTCCATGGTTGAGAGCCTCTATTCATTTCTGGCAAGCGTTGGCTTTACCCACCCTCTCCATCCCATGCTCACCCATGTGCCGATGGGCATGATCATCGGCATGGTGGTTTTTTCCCTTCTCGGTCTCATATGGAAAAAGACTGCTTTGACCGAAACGGCCTTCCATTGTTCGGTCCTTGCCCTCCTCGCCATAGGTCCGGTCATTGGTGCCGGAATCCTCGATTGGCTGCACTTACAGCAAGGGGCATGGAATAAGTACATCATTGCCAAAATGATCCTTGCCACTGTACTTACCGTTCTTTTGGCTGTTTCGGTTGTAATGAAGAAAAAAGGAGCGAGCCAGACGAAGATGCTGCTTTTTTATCTTCTCTGCCTCGCTTGTGCCGGGGGATTAGGCTATTCCGGTGGGGCGCTGGTTTATGGTTGATGGTCCTCTAAGCTTTAAGCGCAGGTTTTCGGCAAGAACGTCGAGAAACTTTTCGGTTGTCAGGTAATGGGATGGCGTCATATCCTTGCCGTGAATACAGAGCGCCAGATCCTTGGTCATTTGGCCGCTCTCGACCGTTTCAATACATACCGCCTCAAGCGTCTCACAGAAATCAATAAGCAGTTGATTGCCATCCAACTCGCCCCGGAAAGCCAGACCTCTGGTCCAGGCGAAAATTGAGGCGATGGGATTGGTGGATGTCGGCTTTCCCTGCTGATGGTCCCGATAATGGCGAGTGACGGTGCCGTGCGCCGCTTCGGCCTCCATGGTTTTACCATCCGGTGTCACCAAGGTTGAGGTCATCAGTCCGAGGGAGCCAAAGCCCTGCGCCAGGGTATCGGACTGGACATCTCCATCATAGTTTTTGCAGGCCCAGACAAAGCCGCCTTCCCATTTCAGGGCCGAAGCGACCATGTCGTCGATCAGCCGATGCTCATACACAATTCCCAGTGCGTCCATCTGCGGCTTGTAGGTGGTCTGATACACCTCGGCAAAAATATCCTTGAACCTACCGTCATATTTTTTCAGGATGGTGTTTTTGGTGGAGAGATACAACGGCCATTTTTTATGAATTGCCTGGTTAAAACAGGAATGGGCAAAACCGGTGATCGAGGCATCGGTGTTGTACATGGCCATGGCCACCCCACCGCCCTGAAAATCATAGACCTCAAAGTGCTGGGGTTCGCCTCCATCCTCCGGGGTGAAGGTAAGGGTTAATTTTCCCGGGCCCCGGACAACAAAATCGGTGGCTTTATACTGATCACCGAAGGCATGCCGCCCAATACAGATCGGTTTTTTCCAGGTAGTCACCAGCCGCGGAATATTGTTAACAACTATCGGCTCACGAAAAACGGTCCCGCCCAGAATATTACGGATAGTGCCGTTCGGCGATTTATACATTTTTTTCAGTTTGAACTCCGTAACCCGGCCTTCATCGGGGGTGATGGTCGCGCACTTGATGCCGACGCCGAACTCTTTGATGGCGTTGGCGGCATCGACGGTGATCTGATCGTCGGTGGCGTCCCGCGCCTCAATACCCAGGTCAAAATAGCGAATATCCAGCTCAAGGTAGGGCAAAATCAGCTTCTCTTTAATGAATTGCCAGATGATTCGGGTCATCTCATCGCCATCCAATTCCACCACCGGGTTCGTCACCTGTATCTTTTTCATCTTCCTGTCTTCAAAGTAAAAGTTGATAGGCAGGCCCAGGCCTCTGCAGATACCAGAGAGCTGTGGCCACCATAAAAAGCTGCAAATCCTCGTTCTTCCGCATCGGGAAAAGATGCGATCGAATGTACCGCGGACATAATACCGAGAAACGACCAAAGTTGCCACTCCCCAATCAAATAGCGCGGGGGGACCGATGCTTTTCTCCACAAAAATATGCCTGATCTTCTAGACAAATCCGACACAAACTGTAAGATGACGAGAAATCAGCAAAGCCCGCTAAAAATTCTTGCCGCCATGAGCACATCCATGCATATTGAGGTCGACAGCCACACCCACACAATAGCCAGCGGCCATGCCTACAGTTCACTTGGCGAAAATGTTGCCGCTGCCGCCACGCAAGGCATCAAACTCCTCGCCATAACCGAGCATGGCCCGGCCATGCCGGGGAGTCCGCATATTTGGTTTTTTAAGAACATGCGTGTCATTCCCAGGATTATGGACGGGGTCGGAATCCTCAGAGGCATTGAGGCGAACATCATAAACGGCAAAGGCGAACTTGATGTCGATGACTCCCTATACCCCTATCTGGATATCGTTCTCGCCAGTCTTCATGAGCCGGTTATCGAACCATCGACCAAAACCATCCACACCGACACGGTCATCAAGGCTATGTCCTCCAGAAAAATCGATGTCTTCGCGCACGGCGGCAACCCTATCTTCCCCATCGATGTCGATGAAATAGCCAAAGCCGCCAAAGCCTATAACGTCCTGGTGGAAATCAATAACTCTTCGTTTACTACCTCCAGGCCGGGCAGCGAAAAAAACTGCACTTCCTTGGCCGAGGCAGTGGGCCGACACGGCGGTGAGCTGACCTTTGGCAGTGATGCGCATATTGCTTGCAATGTTGGACGCTTTGTTGAATGCATCGCCTTTGTCGAAAGAATCGGCTTCCCGGAAAAGCAAATTCTCAGCACCAGTTCCCATAGTTTTATGAATTTTCTCCAAGAAAAGGGTAAACAGAATCTCGAGATACTTCTCGCACAACGCACTCCCTCCAGATAACGCCCAGTTCGCACAAATACGCATATTCCCGTGTAACAAACCGATGCAAAAAAGAAAGCAAGAGTTGATAGGATCTTTTACTGTAGTTACCGACAAACAGGAATTACGAAAAATTATCATCAGCCAGGATATTATTTCCCACTATTGCGGCAAGACCAACCATTCTAAGAATCTCAACCTCGATTCCGTTGATGGCCTAGAGGTCTTTAAAACCGAGGACCCGGATGTATTTAGACTCTCCGATGGCTCGATCCTGAAAAGAACGGGATCAAGCCGACCATCCCTCGATTGAAGTTAGCATTTTTCGACCACCCTTGATGCAAGTGACCATGCAAAGACGCGAACCAAACACCAGCCAACTGTCATTTGGGGCATGCTTGCCGAGTCTGCCCCAGGCACTTGTCCGTTTGCTGGAGGTATGTAACGACCCCGAGGTCGAGATTGAGAAAATTGCTGAAATCGTCGGCCAAGATATTGCCGTAACAGCAAAAATCCTGAAACTTGCCAACTCCGCCTTTATCGGAAGCCGATCGAAGTTCCATTCGATCGAACAGGCAGTCCTTTATCTCGGGCGGGACACAGTGCGAAATCTGGCTATCTCGGTATCCGTTCACGAGACTTTCCAGGGTTCGTCCCACCCTTCATCACGATTCAATATAAAAGAATTCTGGTACCATTCTCTCCTCACTGCCTTGCTGGCAAAAGAAATTGCCGAACTGTGCGGTCTCCCCCACCCGGCGGAGTTCTATCTGGCAGGCCTCCTGCACGATATCGGCAAATGCCTCATCAACCAGAGTTTTCCCGAGCCTTACGGAAAAATCCTTGCGACCTGCGAGACGGTTGCGGAACAGCTGCAGCAAGAAAGAACGCTTTGCGGCATGTCCCATGCCGAGGCCGGAGCACTCCTTGCGCAGCATTGGAATCTTGCTGAACCTTTAGCCCAGGCGATAGGCCTGCACCACCTTCCTCCATCCGACCTTCCGGACAACCAGACCCTGGTCCGAATTACTGCTCTCGCCAATCTGCTGGCAGTCGACCATCACGATATGCGCAGTCTGATCGAACAGACGGCAAGCCGGCTGCAGATTGCCCCGGACATGCTCTCGGTCATCAGAATCGAACAGCAGGAAAACGTTTTTGCCGTTGCCGAATCCATGGGAATCGTTATAGAACCCCTGTCTCAACCGGAAAGCACTGATCCTGCCGAGAAACATGAAAACCGGTTGACGAAAAAAGTGGCGGCTCTGGCACAGGTTCACGGCATGCTTGACAACCTCATTAAAGCCCAAACCACCAATCGGGTGCTGCAGGTACTGGAAGAAAGTCTCCACATTCTCTTCGACATAGAAAAAAGCGTCTTGCTGCTCCCCAACCATGAAAACTCCGTACTCGTAGCCAAAGGTTCTTTCCGCAACCATTTTGCCCGCGAACTCCGGGGATTGAAGGTCTCTCTTGAGGGACTCAACGCACCTTTCCGCCGGATCCTCGAAAACCGGAAGATTGCCAACATCACCCGTCCTACCCCGGTCACCACCGGATGCCCTGAAGTCTTTCTCCTTGACGCCTTCGAGGAAAAATCTCTTCTTACCCTCCCCTTTGCCATGTCTTCGACAGAGCGAGGCATCCTGGTCTTTGCCGCCAACCTAGAGACCCTGGCCTCTCTGCACGACAATGAAGAGAGCCTCCTCCTCCTGGTGGCGCATGTCGGTAGCCGGCTCCACCTTGAGAGCATCAGACGCCGACATGCAGAAGCCCTGGCCAGGGAACAAATCACCACCATGCAGGAAACCGCTCGGACGCTTGCCCATGAAATAGTCAACCCTCTCGCCATCGTCGGCAACTATCTCGCTCTCTTGCAGAGTCGCCCGGATGTCGCCCTCGATATCCAGGCTGATTTGCAAATAATCGGCAACGAGCTGGAACGAATAGGCACCATCAGCGGACAACTCAACAACTTGGCGACATCCCCGGCCCCCGGCAGCAAAGAACCGGTCGATATCCAAGCGATCATAACCTCGACCGTGCAACTCTTCCGCAAGTCCATGCCAATCGGCAAAAATGTCTGTCTGAAAACCGAAAATGAGACAGCTTTGCCGATGATCCTTACTCACAGGCAGGCCCTGCAACAAATTCTCCTCAACCTGCTCGGCAACAGCCTTGACGCAGTCGGTACCGACGGCTGGGTGCGCGTGCAGTGTCGCTACCTGCCGGCCGAAGACAGCGAACATGACGAAATAGTCATTGAGGTGGTCGACAATGGTCCGGGCATTGCCCCGGCCGTTGTCGACCGGCTTTTCCGGGTCGGGTACACTACCAAAGGTGCGGGCCACGCCGGCCTCGGACTGGCAATAGTAAAAAAACTCACCGCCGATCTGCACGGACGGATTCTCCATAGCATCGGAGAAGATGGTGAGACACGTTTTATTTTGTATCTGCCGGCAATCAAAACAGAGACCACCTAGCTCTACCATTTTGTCGGACCTTATTCCCCAGAGATACTGATATCACTATTTATTTGACTTATAAGCAAAATTGCTCTAGCGTACCTTCTCCGGGTGCGACGAGTGATCTGTGGTAAAAATGTCCGGCTGTAAGTACCACTCGAACCCAAAGTTGTATGAATCTTCCAAGATCTATTTTTCCCGGCCAGGACAATACTACACAATTTCGCGAGGACTATTACGCTCATGTCGGACGCAATTCTAGTAGTAGATGATGAAGATCTCTTTTGTTACAGTCTCAAACAGATACTCTGCTCAGCCGGGTACGATGCAGATACCGCTGCCTCGGGCCGCGAAGCGCTTTCCCGCATCATGGCCAAAGAGTATGCGGCGACACTCCTCGATCTCTACCTTCCAGACCTTGACGGCATTGAAATCGCCAAATACCTTACCGAAAACAGGCCCGATTGCGCAATCATCATTCTCACCGGCCAGGCTACACTCTCTTCGGCAATAGAGGCGGTACGCCTGGGGTGTTACGATTATATTACCAAAGCACATCGACCGGAGCAGATACTCCACACCCTAGGCCGAGCGCTGGAGACCCGGTCGCTGAAGAAACAGCTGGTGACAAGCAACAATAAATACCAGAGGCTCGCCGAGGCAACCTGGGAAAGCATCGCATTTTTTTCCGAGAACGGCATTTATGAAGTCAACAGGCAATTCTGTGATTTGTTCGGGGTCGAGGAACAGCAGGTGCTCACCCTACCCCTGAACGACTTTATCCCGGGGCTGGCTATTTCGTCGCCTGCCGGACAGATCGCCGGCGAAGCCCTCCAACCTGCCGTCGAAGTTGAAGCAATCCGCAGCAACGGCAACATTTTCCCCGCAGAAATTCGCTTGAAACAAAGCTGTGAAGATGGCAAGCTTCTCTGGATCGCCGCCATCAGAGATCTGACGGAACGCAAACAAGAAGAACTCACAAGGGCCAAACTGGAGGAAAAACTCACCTACGCCATGCGCATGGAATCCATTGGCCTCATGGCCGGCAGCGTCGCCCATGACCTCAATAATATCCTGAGCAGCATAGTCACCTTCCCTGAACTCCTCCTCCTGGAAATGCCTGTAGGGGCTGCCTATCGCAAGGATATCGATCGCATCAAACAGGCCGGACAGAAGGCCGCAGAGGTGGTTGCCGATCTCCTCACCGTCGCCCGGGGCTCAACCTGCAAGAAAAAAATCCGCAACCTCAACGACATTCTGAGAGAATACCAGGACTCCCTGGATTATCTGCAGCACACCCGATCCTTTCCGGAGATCCATTTGGAAATTGCCCCGGACCCCCTTCTTGAAGATACGCGCGTCTCTTCGATCCATGTCTTGAAATCCCTGCTCAATCTGGTGCGTAATGCGGCAGAGGCCATCGACCATGGCGGAACCATCAAGATCTATACGGCCTATCGCAGGCTCCCGGACACCCTCCAAGGTTATGAAGCCATCCCCCCGGGACAATATGCCGTGCTAGGTGTTGCCGATAGCGGCAAGGGTATTGCAGAGCAGCACCTTCCCCATATCTTCCAACCGTTTTATTCAAGAAAACAGATGGGTATAAGCGGTACCGGGCTTGGTCTGACGATCATCATGCATACCATGCGCGACCATTCCGGCTATATTGATCTCCATAGCGGAGCGGAAGGTACGGTTTTCGAACTGTATTTCCCGACCACCCGGGGACGGCACAAATCCACCGACGGTACGGTCAACCTCGACTCTCTCTTGGGCAAGGGGGAAAAAGTTCTGATAATAGATGATGAGGAGAACCAGAGATTGCTTACCTCGTCGCTCCTCAAGCGCCTCGGCTACACGCCCTGCACCGTAGAAAACGGTGAACAGGCGATCCGCTTTCTGAAAGAAGTGCCGGTCGATCTCTTGCTCCTCGACCTGCTCATGGAGCCGGGGATGAACGGCTATGAAACCTTTAAGGAGATTCGCCGGTTTCTTCCCAACCAGAGGGCTGTGGTCACCTCCGGGTACCATAACCACCCGGATCGGGAAAAGATCAGAGCCCTCGGGGTTTCCCGTTACCTGCCGAAACCGCTCAGCGTCACCCACCTGGCCATGGCCATCCAACAGGAAATGAAGACGTGACGGGAAGGCGTAGTCAAGAATACACTTCGGCACTTCGGAAAGCACGCCCGGCGGCATCCTTGGGCGAAAGGATCGGCGCTTCGGTAAGCGGCCAGTCGATGGCAAGTTCAGGGTCATTCCAGATAATGCAGCGTTCGTACTCCGGTGCATAATAGTCCGTAGTGCGATAGAGAAACTCGGCAGCCTCCGAAAGGACGACAAAGCCGTGTCCGAAACCTTCGGGAATCCACAACTGTTTTTTATTTTCCGCGGACAATACCATCCCCACCCAATGGCCGAAGGTAGCGGAGGCGCGCCGCAGATCCACGGCCACATCAAAGACCTCACCCATGATCACCCGCACCAGCTTGCCTTGCGCTTGGCGGATCTGATAGTGCAGGCCGCGCAGCACCCCCTTGCCCGAAAGGGAATGGTTATCCTGGACAAACAATCGATCGAGTCCGGTATGCTCCTGCCACTGTCGCTGGTTGAAACTTTCGAAGAAAAAACCTCGGTCATCACCGAACACCTTCGGTTCGATGAGCAAGACGTCCGGAATAGTTGTTGCTGTAACTTTCATTTTATATGTGTATTCAATATGTTATTATACATCTCGGCATAGTATTTCTGATACGAACCATTGACGATATCGCTGACCCAAGGCCGATTGGCCAGGTACCAGTCGACGGTCTTTTCCATGCCTTCGGCGAAGGTCACTCGCGGTTGCCAGCCGAGTTGCTCTCTGATTTTCGTCGGGTCAATGGCATAGCGGCGGTCATGCCCCAATCGGTCGGGCACGAAGGTGATGAGCGACCGACGCGGCTGCCCCGATGGGGCAAGGCCAAGTTTTTTATCGAGAAGATCGCAAATAAGGGTGACCACCTCAAGGTTCTGCTTTTCATTGTTGCCGCCGATATTGTAACACTGCCCATTGCGACCCTTCTCCAGCACCTCGACCAGCGCCTCGCAGTGGTCCTGCACATAGAGCCAATCACGAATATTCCGGCCATCGCCGTAGACCGGCAGTGTCTTATTATGCAAGGCATTGTTGAAGATCAAGGGGATCAGTTTTTCCGGAAACTGATAGGGGCCGTAGTTATTGGAACAGTTGGTGATACGCACCGGCAGTCCATAGGTATGGAAATAGGCGCTCGCCAGGTGATCGGAGGAGGCCTTCGAGGCGGAATAGGGAGAACGCGGGTCGTAGGGCGTCGTTTCGGTGAAGTATCCCGACTGCCCGAGAGAGCCATACACCTCGTCGGTACTGATATGGAGAAAGCAGGGTTGTGACCCCTGGCCATTATCGGCGAAACCGGCCTGTCGCGCTGCCTCCAGGAGGGAGAAGGTGCCTTCGATATTGGTGCGGATAAAGGCCCCCGGCCCGGTGATTGACCGATCGACATGCGATTCGGCGGCAAAATGCACCACGGTATCGAAATGTTCCTCGGCAAAAAGCCCGGCGACCAGCTCGCTATCGCAGATATCGCCGCGGATGAAGCGATAGGTATTCCCCTCCTCTATCCCTTCGAGGTTTTTCAAGTTCCCGGCATAGGTCAGTTTATCGAGGTTGACCACCCGCCAAGCATCGTACCGGCTGTGCAGCAGCCGGACAAAATTGGCGCCGATGAAACCGCAGCCTCCGGTCACCAGGACCTTCCGTTTATTTTTCATAGATCATTTTTATGTTTGCATTATCGGAAAAAGAACATATCCTACTCACTTTTTTTCTGCCTGTTCTTATAATAAGTTCATTCCATAAATCAAAGTCATATTTTTATCAGCCATGAGTAAACAACAGAACCAGGAAATTGCCAGGAGACGGACCTTCGGCATTATCAGCCATCCCGATGCGGGAAAGACGACGCTTACCGAAAAACTGCTCCTCTTCGGCGGCGCCATCAATCTGGCCGGGGCGGTCAAATCGAGGAAGGTGGATCGACACGCTACCAGCGATTGGATGGCCATTGAGCAGGAACGCGGCATTTCCGTAACCACCTCGGTGATGAAGTTCACCTATCGGGATTATGAAATTAATCTTCTCGATACGCCGGGGCACCAGGATTTCTCGGAGGACACCTACCGGGTTCTGACCGCCGTCGACTCGGCGGTGATGGTCATCGACAGCGCCAAGGGCGTTGAAGCCCAGACCGAAAAGTTGATGGAGGTGTGCCGGATGCGCAACACCCCGATCATGACCTTCATCAACAAACTCGATCGCGAAGGCCGATCGCCGCTTGATCTTATGGCTGAGATCGAGGAAAAGCTGCAGATCGAATGCACGCCTCTGTCCTGGCCCATCGGCATGGGCAAGACCTTCAAGGGGGTTTACAGCATTTACCACAAGGCCCTCCATCTCTTCACCCCCAGCCAAAACACCCGCGACATTCAGAGCATTCTCATCGAAGACCTCAGCGACCCGAAGGTTGACGAATTGCTGGGCCGCCAGGCCGATGATCTGCGGCAAGACCTCGAACTCCTCGCCGGCGCGGCCAATCCCTTCGAATACGACCAGTATCTGCAAGCCGGCCAAACTCCGGTGTTTTTCGGCAGCGCCATTAATAATTTCGGCATCCGCGAGATGCTCGATTGTTTTGTCGAAATGGCTCCACCGCCAGGTCCACGCCAGGCGGTCAGCCGCCAGGTCCATCCGGAGGAGGAGGATTTTTCCGGCTTCGTTTTTAAAATTCAGGCCAATATGAACCCGGCACACCGGGACCGTATAGCCTTTTTCCGCATCTGTTCCGGTAGGTTCACCAAGGGGATGAAGGTCAGGCATCATCGCCTGGGCAAGGATATTACTCTCGCCAATGCCACAATCTTCATGGCCCAGGAGCGCTCCAATGTGGAAGAGGCCTGGCCCGGGGATATTATCGGTCTGCATAACCATGGAACCATCAAAATCGGCGATACCTTTTCGCCCAAAGAACCGTTGAAATTTACCGGTATTCCCAATTTTGCCCCGGAACATTTCCGCCGGGTGCTGCTCAGAGATCCGTTAAAGATGAAAGCTCTACAGAAGGGCCTCATGCAACTAGCGGAGGAGGGCGCCATCCAGGTCTTTCGCCCTCTTATCGGCTCGGACTACATCATGGGGGCGGTCGGTGTGCTGCAGTTTGAAGTGACCATGGCCAGGTTAAAGAACGAGTACAGCGTCAAGGCAATCTACGAACCGGTGGATTATCAGGCGGCACGCTGGGTACATTGTGATGACAAGAAGGCCTTCGAAGAATTCGAGCGGAAAAACCAGGGTGCCCTGGCCCGTGATACGGAAGGTTTTCTCACCTATCTGGCGCAAAGTGAGTGGATGCTCAGATATTTCATGGAGAAGTGGCCGGGGATCACCTTTAACAAGACCCGCGAAAACATCTGAGATGTTGTTGTGAACAACTCCCGGCAAGCCTTGCAGGTACTCTGCAACCTATTCCTTTTCCACCTCATCGACAAACACCAAGGCATGTCCGCCGGTTAAGGCCTCTGCCGTCTTTTGCCTGGCTATGGTAATGATGCGCTGAATAGTGCCGCGGGAGACCCCCATGCTCTTTCCCGCCTCCTCCTGGGTCAGCCCCTCTTTATCACAGAGCCGCAAGGCCTCCAGTTCATCATGGTGCAAAGGAATCTGTTTGAGATAGACGAGGGATGTACCGGTCGGCTTGAAGGCTTTGCCACAAAACTGGCCCTGACACTTTCTGATTTTTTTGGGTCTTGGCGACATACAGCTCTCCAGGGATCTTCAGCACGGATGTGCGAGCACCTTGTCCTTGTCCTCACAAACGTTGTTACGTCCAGGCGGGAGCAGGGGTTTCAACCCGCATACTCTCCAGCATACGCATGAACACACAGAGAACGCTCCACTGATCGGGAGCGTTTCGGTCAAGAGTCTCTTATACCGGGTGCGAAAAGAAAAATCAATCGATCAATGTTGACAATTCCCCGATCCTTTACAGACCTGATCGGCATGCATAACGGGTAAACGATTGGTGGTAAAACCGTCAACCACATCCCCGACACTTTTCATCGTGCCGGAATCGGCAAAATAGACGGTGATTCCCACATCGGCAAAACCGCGCAGCGGTCTCGCGCCCATGCCACCGACAATTATCGCCTCAACTGCGGCATCGTGCAAAAGTTGCACGGGAACCAGACACCCCCCGGCCTCATGCCCTCCGTTGGCGATGGTTGTCACCTCTTTAACGCTCTTTTGCTCGTCGAATTCAACCACGGTGAAAAGATCACAGTGGCCGAAATGATCGGAACGGTCGGCAAGAAGACCTCCGGGATTGTTGGTCGGAATCGCTACACGCATTTTTTTACTCCTTTTTAAAAAAGCTTTATTGAAAATGTAATCGCTCGGTGTTACGAACGATTTCTTGTAATGTGCATTTGCACGATAATTTTTTTCCCGTCACTTGTCAAGTGGACAAACGGCAGATAAATGAAAAGACCACCTACTTTCCCCGGAAGAAGTGCGGAACAAGACATAGACAACGAAGCCAAGATCAGGTAGATTACCGGCTGACTGGGCTTCGCCGGCTGTCGCAGCACATCACTCCATCGGAAAAGGAACGCCCCACCGGCGAATGAACTTCAAGCCTCCCCTGCGACAGGTGTTGCTCTGCCGGCAGCACTCTCCCTAACGCTACCTTACAACCTGTCCGTGAACCATTTTTTGCCGATCATGTCATTGAAATCAATAGTGTTTTTCATCATACTCCTGCTTTTTTGCCTAGGTTCCGCCGATTCCGGACCTGCTGCCGAAACAAAACGCAAGGCGACCTTCAACGAGGTGACGGCAACCACCTCGGAAACACACCTCCTGGTTTTCGGCACCCTGGACAACAGCCTCACCCCCGAAATGACCTCAATCCTGCACAGCGGCATAGCTCTCAAATTTTCCTTTTTTATCGAACTCTACAAAACTACCAAAAACTGGCCGGAAGAACAGGTTGTCGCCCTCACTTTTCAGCACATCATGAGCTATGACACACTAAAAGATAACTATCGAATCACCCTCGAAGAAGACAACAACATGGTCGTGTCATTCAAATCTTTGATCGAAGCGCAAAAGGTGCTTAATGAAGTGAACGGTGTCAAGGTTGTCAATTTACAACAACTCATTCCCGACAATCGTTATAAACTGAAGATTCGCGCCGAACTGTATCAAAAAACCCTGCCCCTCAGTCTCCATAATGTCCTGCCATTTCTTTCCTGGTGGGATGTGGCGACGGGTTGGCATTCCATCGAGTTTACATACTAAGCGGAAATGAAGACTTCTCCCCAGGTAGAGCGGACCGAAAACAGGCGGTCATACGATCCTCGACAAATCCGCCGGAAGCTTATCCGTCGGGTTATTTTCTTCTGTCTGCTGCTCATTCCCTTCTTCATCTGGCTGCAGAGCCGCTTATTGAAAAGCGGGGCCGAAGCTCCATTGACCAACAACATCCTGATCTTTGCCCTCATTAATATCAATGTCCTATTGGTCCTGTTCGTCCTCTTCCTGGTGCTCCGCAACCTGGCGGAACTTCTGTTCGAGCGACGCCTCAACCGACTCGGCAACAAACTGAAAACCAAGCTGATCGTCTCCTTCCTTTCCCTGACACTTATCCCGACCATCCTTCTGTTTTTCGTTGCCCTGCAATTTGTTTCCACCAGTATGGATTACTGGTTCAACGAGAGTATTGAAAACTCCCTGACCGAATCCCTGAAACTCGCCCAATCCCTGCTGCATGAGAAGGAAGATCAGGTGACCCTCATGAGCAAGGGGATTGATGAGCGGCTGAAGGATCTCGACATCAGCGCCTATACGCCGGAGGCCATCAGCAAGGCCTTGGAAAACATTCTTTCCTTTAACCCGATTAACGGTCCTGACGGTCTCGTCCTCATCACCAACGATAAAAACCTCGAGATCATTGTTCGCGGCCCGCAGTTACGCAGTACCATTCTTCCCAAGGTGCCCGTTGAAGTGCTCGAACGGGTGCGGACCGAACATGGTCGCGAAACTCTGATCCAGGAATTGACACCCGGGGATCTGGTGAGTTGCATCGCCGAGATTCAGCTCGGCAGCGGTCAACTCGGCAAGGCCGTCCTGGTCACCTCTCTTCTGGTGAACAGCCAACAGTTGGCCCGTATGACCAAAATTTCTCAAGGTATTACCGGCTACCGACAATTAAAACACTTCAAGGATCCCTTTAAGTTCTGGCTCCTGATTATCCTCCTTATCGTCACCCTTCTGGTTATCTTTGCCGCCATCTGGTTTGGCCTGTACATTTCCAGGGGAATTACCGAGCCTTTGGAAAAACTGGTTCTCGCCACCCGGCGGGTGGCCGACGGCGATCTTGAATTTGTGATGGAACGAGAATCCGAGGATGAGATGGGCCTTCTCGTCGACTCCTTCAACCAGATGACCATCAATCTCAACTCCAGCAACAAAAAGCTCGGCGAAGCGCATGCAGCCCTGCAGCAGAATTCCCAGGAATCGGAGCAGCGGCGGCGCTACACGGAAATCATTCTCCAAAACGTGTCGGCCGGGGTTATCTCCCTTGATGAAAGCGGCAAGATCACGACCATCAATCGCTTTGCCGAGAAATTGCTGAACATTGATAAGTTCCTTTTTCTCGGACTTAATTATCGCGACGTCCTGCCCCCCTACCAGGCCTCTATTGTTGATGGTTTCATAGAGGAACTGCAGGTTACCGGGAAAATCACCGTCGAACAGCACCTGAAACTCAATGTGCTGGGAAAAACCTATTCCCTCCTGATCAATTTCACTCGGCTTGAAGATGAAGGCGGGAAACCCGTTGGTTTCGTGCTGGTTTTCGACAACCTGACAAAACTTGAGAAAATGCAGCGAATGGCGGCCTGGCGCGAGGTGGCGCGGAGAATTGCCCACGAGATCAAAAACCCGCTCACCCCCATCCAGCTTTCCGCCCAGCGTTTACGAAGGCGTTATCCCGAGATCCTGAACGAAGAGGATAGCATCTTCGATCAGTGCACGAGCACCATCATTACTCAGGTCGATGAATTAAAAAGGCTGGTCAGCGAATTTTCGCAGTTTGCCCGAATGCCCAAGGTGCAAAAATCTCCCGATGATCTGGTCAAACTTGCAAAAAACACCCTCTTTCTCTACCAGGAGGGACATAAAAATATCACCTTCACCTGCCAGGAAAAGGAACCTATTCCGATTTTTAGTTTTGACGGCGAACAGATCAAACGCTCCCTCATCAACCTTCTCGACAATGCTGTTGCGGTTTTACCGGATGGCGGTAATATAGATATCGAGCTCTCTCTTGACCAGGAAAAGGATAACGTTTACCTCAAGGTATATGACAACGGACCGGGTATTTCCAAGGAAAACAAACTGAAGCTTTTCGAACCTTATTTTTCCACCAAAAAGACCGGAACCGGCCTGGGACTGGCAATCGTTTCAACTATTATCGCCGATCATAATGGCTATATCAGGGTGACGGACAATGAACCGACCGGGTCGGTATTCATTATCGAACTGCCACTTTTGAAGCAGGTCTGAGATTACCAATCTTACAAGAATGAATAAACGTATCCTCATAATTGATGATGAAATAAGCATCCGTGAAACTCTGGCGGGAGTTCTCGGCGATGAAGGCTTCTCGGCAATCACCGCCTCTTCCGCCGAAGAGGGACTCGACCTCCTTGATTCAATGAACATCGACTTGGTGCTCCTCGATATCTGGCTGGGAGACGGCATGGACGGCATGGCCGCCCTGGAAAAGATTCGCGAACGCTTCAACATGCCGGTTATCATGATCTCCGGCCATGGCACCATCGAAACGGCTGTTCAGGCGACGCGCAAAGGTGCCTTTGATTTCATCGAAAAGCCCCTTTCCTACGACAAGATCATCCTGGCCATCACCAACGGTCTGCGCTTTGCCAAACTTGAACAGGAAAACCTCTTACTGCGCCAGGGCTCCCCGGAAAAACCAATCCTGACCGGCGAATCCATGGCCATCCGAGCCCTGAAAAAACAGATCGAAATGGTTGCCCCGACCGATGCCTGGGTTTTGATCAGAGGAGACCACGGCACCGGCAAGGAACTGGTCGCCCAATCGATACACCGCGCCTCCAAATCCAGTGACCAGCCGATGATCGAGGTGAACTGCGCGGCTATCCCGGAAGAACTCATCGAATCAGAACTCTTCGGCCACGAAAAGGGCTCCTTTACCGGTGCTCATACCAGCAAAAGGGGGAAATTCGACCAAGCCGACGGCGGCATTCTTTTTCTCGACGAAATCGGTGATATGAGCCTCAACACCCAGGCTAAAATCCTGCGCATCCTGCAAGAACAAAAATTTGAACGAGTCGGGGGTAACAAGACCATTAAAGTCAATGTCAGGGTACTGGCCGCCACCAATAAAAACCTGGAAGAGGATATCGAGACCGGCAAGTTTCGCGCCGATCTCTTTTGGCGCCTCAACGTCGTGCCGATCCATGTACCAAAACTCAAAGATCGGTTGGAGGATATTCCCTTGCTCGTGACTGCCCTCATTAAAAACCAGGTTAACAAGGGCTTGAAAAACAAGGAATTTACTGCAGATGCTTACCTGGCAATGATGCAGCATCTTTGGCCGGGAAATGTCCGGGAACTCCGCAATTTCGTCGAACGACTGGTTATCATGTGCCAGGAACCAGCCATTACCGCCAGCCATATCCGTCTTTTTCTTAACCCCGGTCAGGTCGGTATCCCAAACGGCAATAACACCAGTATGAGTTCCCTCTTATCCGTTGATTACAAAACGGCCAAAAGGCTTTTCGAAAAAGAATATCTGCAGAATAAACTCCTGCAGAACGATAACAATATCTCGAAAACGGCGGAACAGGTCGGTCTCGAGCGGAGCCACCTCCACAAGAAACTCAAAACATTTGATATTATCCAATAACCCAGAACCCGATACAGGAGTATCCATGGTTTTTCCAGAATATCGACCAAGAAGACTACGTAAGAACAGCGCCTTTCGGGCACTTATCCGCGAAACACACCTCGCCGCCGGCCAGTTCGTCTATCCTCTTTTTATCATGCCGGGAAAGAACAGACGTGAGGAAATTGTCTCCATGCCGGGGGTATTCCGCCTAACCGTTGACCAGCTGGCCGTGGAAGCCAGGGAATGTTTGCGGCTTGGGGTGCGCTCCGTAATCCTCTTCGGATTGCCGGAGAAGAAGGATGGCGTCGGCTCGGGCGCCCATGCGAAAAACGGCATTATTCAGACGGCAATCAAGGAATTGAAGAACAAGGTTCCGGAACTATTGGTTATTACCGATGTTTGCCTGTGCGAATATACCGACCACGGCCATTGCGGCTGCCTAATCAATAATGTCGTTGATAATGATGCCACCCTTGAGATCCTTGCCAAGACAGCCCTCTCCCATGCCGAGGCCGGGGCCGACATGGTCGCCCCTTCAGATATGATGGATGGCAGGGTGGCGGAGATCCGCGCGGCCCTTGATGAAAATAATCATGAATCGGTGCCGATCATGTCTTACGCGGTCAAATACGCCTCGGCGTTTTACGGCCCCTTCCGGGATGCCGCCGACTGCGCCCCGCAATTCGGCGACCGCAAGAGTTATCAGATGGATCCGGCCAACAGCCGGGAGGCCCTGCGTGAAGCGACCCTTGATGTCGACGAAGGTGCCGATATCCTCATTGTCAAACCGGCTGTTGCTTACCTGGATATTGTCTCCCGACTGCGGGATGAGTTCGATCTGCCGATTGCCGCCTATCACGTCAGCGGTGAATACGCGATGATCAAGGCAGCAGCGGAAAAAGGCTGGATCGATGGGGACCGGGTGATGGAAGAGACTCTCCTCTCGATAAAACGAGCAGGTGCGGATATAATCATTACCTACTTTGCCAAGGATATGGCGAAGATTCTGCAGAACCGTTAATCAAGGCCATACGAAAATTCGTTAACGGTTCCTGGATCCGACAAGCAGTTTCCTGCTCATGCTGTGACCGGGTCTTGCGGATTTGGCAAGTGAACTTTTTCCAGCTGATCTTTGGAAAATTTTTTCCTGATGCGACGTATTGCAGCACCCAGTTCGCGCGTCGGCGCATCCGCCAAGATCCCTATGCTTTTATCAACATAGGCGGTGATTGCCAGTTGTTTCTTGTCCAAGGCAAAGGTATGGCTGTAATTGATCTCTATAATCTCGGAATTTTCATCAATGGGAGGTTCCAAGGCCACTCCCTCCCGAGCCACCTGAACGCAATCGCATTCAGTCATTTCCAACAACCATGCATCACCTAACGAGGTGGAATAAAAGAAAAAGACTCCAAGTTCCCGATATGCGGTTTTTTTATTTTCGGCATCAGTCTGGATTTCTTTAACCCCGCTCATCAGGGTCACGGGTACCGACTGTTGCTGAACATTTTTTTGCTCATTCTGGGCACAGCAATGTTTGTATTTTTTCCCACTTCGACAAGGACATTTGTCATTTCTGCCGATCTTTGCCATGTAGCCTACTCCTCTCCCTTATCCCGCCCTTGTGGTGCTCTTTTTGATACACCTTGGACAAAAACATGCGACGTTTTAGGGACTCAATAATAGTTTTTACGAACACTTACTATATCCGCACTCGTAGCAGGTTTCACATCCTTCTTCAAAGCGGAGCATGCCCGAGCATTCAGGACAAGTGGAGGAAAATCCTTTCTGGGTTCCAGCCAAAAAGGATTTGAACAGTTTGCCCAGTTGCGCAGGAAGATCTAGCATATGGCCGCTTGACCTGTCAAGTTGTTTGATAATTTCATCCATCGGCACATTGAAGCGCAAGGCCAGAGAAACTAGGCGACAGGTGGTCGTCCACATCGTCGACTTGTCTTTTAAATCGACCCGATTATCGAAGGGGAATTTAGCAAACACCTCCATAGGTTTTTCGTTTTCATCGAAACAGACGATAATATACACCGATTTTTGATACTGGTCTTTGACCCGGTAACGTTTAGCGTTCAAGGTGTCCGGCAGGATCTGTTTGACCGGCCCACGCTCGGAAACAATTGCGGTTTTTTCCTTGCTGCCGGTATCCGAAGTATTGAGCACCTGGTTATCCCTTGACCCGTCGCGATAAACGGTTAGACCCTTGCAACCAAGCTTATAACCGGTAATGTAGGAGAGCTTTACCTCTTCGCGGGTGGCATTGGTAGGCAGGTTGATGGTTTTTGAAATTGAGCTGTCGACACCGTTTTGCTGCAGGCAGCCCTGCATCTTGATATGATCCTCCGATGCGATATCCTGGGCGGTACGGAAGATTTCCTGCCATCGCAAGGGTATCTCTTCATGACCAATAACCGTGCCGCTGTCGGCCACTTTACTCATCACCTCGGCGGAATAAAATCCCTCTTCACGCGCCACTTTTTCAAAATATTTATTGACCAAAATCAGCCGATCTCCATCCATGACATTTTTCACCATAACGATGGAAAAATAGGGTTCGCACCCCGAAGCACAGTCGGCAATCATCGACACCGTTCCGGTTGGCTGAATAGAAGTGAGTGCCGCATTGCGGCGTGAGCGATAAGCGTTGATCTCCGGATCATAAGCCGGAAAAGGCCCTTTCTCTCCGGCCAACTCAAAGGATCGTTCCTCTGCGGTATCGCGGATAAAGCGCATTACATTGCCGGCCAGGATCCGTCCATCTTCACCAGCATACGGGGTTTCCGTCTGAATAAGCATGTCATGCAATCCCATGATTCCCATACCGATTTTCCTGGTTTTTAGGGTCATTTCTTCGATTTCCGGAATCGGGAAACGGTTGCAATCGATAACATTATCAAGAAATACCGTGGCGGTGCGCACCACCTTTTTCAACCTGTCGTAGTCGACCTTTCCCTTATTGACAAAGTTTGCCAGATTAACCGATCCGAGATTACAACTCTCATAAGGCAGCAACCACTGTTCGCCACAGGGGTTGGTTGCTTCGAAGTCGCCAAGCTGCGGTGTCATATTGTCACGATTGGCTGTATCAATGAAGAGGACACCGGGTTCGCCATTGTGCCAGGCCAGATCGACTATCTTGTCGAAAACCATCCTGGCATTTAACCGTTTGACAACCTCACGAGTAGAAGGCTCGACCAAGTCGAAATCGCCATCTTCTTCTACGGCTTGCATGAACAGATCGGTGATACCAACGCTGAAATTAAAGTTATTGAACCGGGTTTGATCGGCCTTGGCGACGATAAAATCCATGATATCCGGATGGTCAATGCGTAAAACTCCCATATTGGCCCCACGCCTCTTACCGCCCTGCTTTATGGTCTCCGTTGCCGCATCAAAGACGGCGGCAAATGATAAAGGCCCGGAAGCTACGCCTTGGGTCGAACGTACCGAGGCATTTTTCGATCGGAGACGAGAAAAAGAATAGCCGGTCCCGCCTCCGGTCTTATGAACCAGGGCGCCGTTGCGTATCGCCGAAAAGATACCGTCCATCGAATCGTCAATCGGCAGGACAAAGCATGCGGAAAGTTGCCCAAGATCGGTCCCGGCGTTCATGAGACAGGGAGAATTCGGCAGAAAATCAAGCCGATATATCATATTAAAAAAATCTTCCCGGAGCTGCTTATGATGTTTCTTATCACTATCAACATCGGCAACGGCATTCGCTACACGACGGGCCAATGTTTCCCATGATTCAGTTACATTGCCTACGGCATCTTTCAAATAGTATCTTCTTGCCAGAACCGTTTCCGCGGTAGTAGTCAAGACCTGTTTGGTCAAGTCAGGTGTCATGCAGAACCTCTTATGAAGTGGACAAAAAATGGTGACTTTCTCAGGGATATGTGCCCGAGAAAGCAGCGGAGCAGGGCCTTCGCCTGATCTTTCTCCTGCTTGGTACTGAGTATTGCGCTCAGGGTGTTTATACCCCACATTTATGGCTTGCTCAACATCAATCTACAACATATGGTGGTTTTTCTCAATACACCGGGGAAATAGGGGCGTTCACGGAACCACATTTTTTTCAAGAGAAATGTTACAAAACACCCAGCTTGGCAACTACCAAACACTAGAAAGGATTCTAAGAGAAAACATAGACATCTATGCTGGCAAAAAATGGCACCGGAAACGTTGTTCGATAAAACGGCAAGTCAGGCAGAAGACCCCTCGTCTTCTGCCTGAACATCAGAGGTGTGAAAGGGCTTTCATAATTCCGTCTTTTCTCCACTTGTAACTATTTGTCTGCCTTTGCCATTCTTGAGCGGGCACCTTCTTCCAAGCGAGTGGTCTCGACGATGGCACGGGTATGCCTGCCACTTGCTACCTTGCCGGCCCTATCAAACACCTCCACCTCAAATTGGAAAATCTTCCCGTCGAGGCCAAGAAATGTGGCCACTGCTTTAACCTCTTCCGCAACTGGTGTCGGCGCAAAATGCTTAATCTCGACACTCACCCCTACCGAGAGCTGCCCAGTTTGCAGCAACGGCTTCATAAGCCGTGCCGCAGAAATCTCCATAAGGGCAATCACTCTTGAGGTTGCAAGAACTTCGGGAAAATCGTCTTCAGGGCTCAATGCCACCTGACTCGCCAGATCCTTTTCCTGCACGACATACACACACACCTTTTGCGCCCCGGTTTCCATATTTCCTCTCACGGTAAAATGAATGTTCGTTTTGAATTGACAAAAAAAATGCGGATACACCGACAACTCGTTGTCGGTGTATCCGCATTGACATCACTTAAAACATGCATCGCCGATTGAACAGCGAACAGGTTGGACAGGGATTAAAAGCGAAAGCGCACTCCAGCACCAAACCGGCCATATTTACCGATATCATCCACATCATTAATATCAGAGCGAGCTTCAAAGAACAAAGAGGCATTGAATTGATCAGGTTCGCCATATATCCTCGCACCAAATCCGGCAATCACATCCACTTGGCTTTTTTCCACTGGGATATCACTGTCGCCATTGGTGATCCATCCGCCCACACCAAGGTCAACAAAATACCTATCGAAGCTATATTCACCGAGCAAATCTACGAGAAAGGCCGATTTGCCATCCCGACCATGGATTTTCGGCGCACCGCCAACCATCCCAAGCACTGAAAAGTTTTCATTGAATCTGTACTCGGCACCAGCCCGCCCAAACAGCCAAGTGGCCGGATCAAACATATAATAGGCTCCCAGGTCCCCAACAAATCGTACCCTGTTGATTCCGGTAACTTGCACGGCACATGCAGGAGAACTGGCATCCATTCCCTTATTGTCGGTAACGGTTACCTTGAGGGTATTGGTTCCACATGGTACGGCAACATCACCCATGAGGGTTTTGCCCTCAACCACTTTCTCGCTCACGGTTTTGCCACTTGCATCAACAACAGCGATGGTCATTTTGGCAATTTCACCATCTGGATCGGTCGAAGTGCGCGCATCGACGGAGACAGTTTCACCGCAGAAAGTTTTAGTCGGAGTAACGGTCATCCCGCACTGCGGCGGCCTATTCGGCGGGGCGACTGCAACCTCAGGAATTTTGCTCTCTCCCATTAAGGCCACGTTGCCACAACCAAGCGGAATAACAAAGGTGTAACTAATCCCTGATTTCTCAATAGAGAACTGGAATCCAGGGAATGGTTTATTACCCCCCCAGGTTACGTCCTTAACAATACGTACTGTACCTTTGCCTTTTTTCTTATAAAACATCCATGCAAACTGGGATCCTTTGGGAAACTGAACGAGGTCGATTTTTGTTTTGGTCACTTGATCCATGAAAGGTTCATACAGGTCACTCCGACCAGCCAAGGCAAAACCTTTGGCGACCTCAGGATTCTTTGCCTTGAGCATGGAAACAAGATCTTCTTTGGTTTTCAGCGGCGGCTGATGAAAAGGACTCCTGCCTATTTCCACTAGAGTGGTGGCCGCGTTTGCAGCACTCACAGAAACAAGCAATAATGCCATGATGAAAAATGAAAATAGTTTTTGTTTCAATTCTCTCCCTCCTCACCGTGTTAGATGATAGATGATGTTAAAAGTTTACAGCATACATAAAATATGCCCTTAGTATGATGTTGCCAAATCATAACTCGAAAAAATTCTTTTTCCTAGGAAACAATTGATAAAAATGTAGTTTTTAACCCAAATTTACCATATTCGATTTTTATTTGAAAGTCTTTTAAGAATGTGAAAACATGCCGTGATTTCCGGGTCAAAATTATTCTTTTCATCTTTTTGCGGCTCTCACCCATTATTTCATTTGTTACCCAACTCCGACGCAAAAAGTAAAAAAACAGTAATAAAAGAAAAAGGAGTTAAGCGAAAAATAACTTAACTCCTTGAATTTACTGGTACACCAGACAGGATTCGAACCTGTGACCCCCTGATTCGTAGTCAGATACTCTATCCAGCTGAGCTACTGGTGCTTTGACGTGTTGCTATATACCTCAGATTGATTGCTAACTCAAGCCTGTTTTTTTTCCTTTGCCTCTTTTTCCGCCTTATGAAAAAGCAACTCGTTATCCATGGGTTTCATATCCGGCCGAGCGGTAATGGAAATTTCGACTTCATATCTTTTCTCCATATCGTGGAGTTCAGACCGTTTGTTATTAAGAAGATATGAAGCCACGTCAATTGGAAAATGACATTCGATATGCCCCACGCCCTTTCGGCTCGCGCCGGTTTGAATACGCCGCAAATAGTAGAGGGAGAGGGTTTCCACCGATCTGACTGTTCCGCGCCCCTTACAGTGTTCACAGCGTCGGTAATTCCCTGCCTCAATGGGAGCTCCAAGCTTTTGTCGGGAAATTTGCATCAACCCGAATTTGGATATTCGGCTGAAATCAACCTTGGCCTTGTCTTTCTTCATCGAATCTTTGACCTTCTTTTCCACAGCCATGATGTGTTTGCGATTGCGCATATCGATGAAATCGACAACGATCAAACCACCAAGATCCCTGAGTCGGAGCTGCCTGGCAAGTTCCGCGGCCGCCTCCATGTTCGCTTGAAAAATCGAAGCTTCAAAATTTTTGCCCTTCGAGGTGGAACCGGAGTTGACGTCTATGGCCACCAAAGCCTCCGTCGGATTAATTACGATTGAACCGCCGGAAGGCAGACTGACCTGGGGTTGGTAAATCGACTCTATCTGATCTTCAACACTGTACTGATTAAAGATTGGCCGGGCCCCTTGATGCAGTCGAACCTTTACATTTCTCTGCTTCTCCGGCAGCATCTCGACAAAGGTTTTTACCTGTTCGAGGGCGGTTCGATCATCAACCAGAATTTCCTCAATGGACGGATCGAAATGTTCCCTGAGAAATCTGAGGATACTCTCCTGGTCTTCATAAACCAGCCCGACACCTTTCATTCCCTGCCCTTTCTCTTTAATGTCATCCCAAAGATGCATAAGGTATTTGACATCTCGGGAAAGGGCTTCCTCATTAATATCGACACTTGCAGTACGAACGATCCAACCAATTCCCTCGGGTAAATCGATGGAATTCATCGCTCCCCGCAGTTGGGATCTTTTTTCCTCGCCGGAAATTCTCCTGGAGATTCCCGAAGAATCGGATCCCGGCATTAAGACAACACACCGCCCGGGAATGGAAAGATAGGTGGTCATGTTGGCCCCTTTTTTGCCAACCTCTTCTTTGACCACCTGGGCCAGAACCTCCTGGCCCTTTTCTATCACATCGATAATACTGAGCTTTTTCCACTGGTGCGTCTCCACCAGATGACGTATATTGCTGCTCTGTTCCTGCTTATAATACTCGGGATGAATTTCGCTGAATGGCAGAAACCCGTTCTTTTCTGTGCCGTAGTCGACAAACGCTGCCTGCAGGCTCGGCTCAATTGCCACTATTCGGGCTTTGTAGATATTATTTTTGGTCTGGGTTCTGGAGATTGTCGAAACATGGATGGATTCGAGCCTTCCATCTTCGAGCAGAGCCAATCGACACTCCTCCGGCTCTTCGGCATTGATTAAAAGCTTACAGACTCTCTTCACCTCTTCATGGGCCGCTTCTTCCGGTTCGTCTTCTTCCAACCCCTCATCAATCAAGTCATCTTCGTCGTATGCGGCATCGCCCTGATCTTCATCGGTATCACCTTGCTGAAATCTATCCGAGACGATATGACCTTCACTATTAACCCCCTCAATACTATCGTCTGCTACCCCAAGACTTTGTTCTTCATGCAAAACCGATTTTTTTCCACCTCTTCTGCCTCTCCGTCCACGACCACTCTTTGCTTTTCGCCGATCCCGTGAACCTCTTTCTTCCTCGTCTTTGGTCGCTGTACCGACTGTTTCGAGACTCTCCCCGCCTCCTGCTTCGAGGCTCTCTTCACTGGGACGATCAAGCCGTTCTTCGGGCTTGAGGTTTTTAGTCCCCTGGCGTTTTCTCGGAGGTCTTTTCCTAGCAGGTTTAGAAGGTATTAACCCTGCCCCAGTTGTTTGATCGTTACCGGCGATTGCTGCCGCAACAGGTACAGATGCAACCGGTTCGTTCGTTTCCGATTGTTTCAAAGGGGCAACTTTTAGGCGTGGGGATCTTTTCCTAGCCGGCACTTTTTTCGACTGAACAGCCTCCGTGGCAACCGGAGGAGCTTCAGATGCTGTTGTACTTTTCCACCATGCACCGGTTGTTGCTTTAATCTGCACAACTTTTTTCTCAGTATCGTCATCTTTATTTTCTACCATATTCAACCTCTTCTCCCGTTATCATCATTTCCCAGAAGATATCCGGAACATTTTTTTGGGTGAGTATCTACATTGCAAGCCAATTCATTGACTCGGCAATATAATAATCACCGCTTTTTTCGTTTTCCAAATCTGCCGGCACGCATTCCGCAAGGTCAATTTCAGCCGGAGGCTGCAGGAGATAAAACCGCAGGCCACAAATGATTCAAGGGGTAACAGGCTGAAAATGCTTAAACTTACTGAATCCATACCTCCATTTTGATTGTAGGAACGACCAGGCTTTTCCGCAACCCGGCGGATGGCCTCGGATTTCCCGACTTGCTGGATTCCATCGCAGCGGGGAGGTATCCACTCCTTCCCCGGAACATTAGTACTGTCAATTGCTGTGAAACACAAATACTATTTGGTTTCAGAAACATGCAGGGGTTTTTTCTTCGCTTCCCACTCCTCCGTTTAGACCTCTTGAGTTTTCTCATGAATTATGTTTTTCCTAATCATATAGGAACGATGTTTGATACTTCAGGAATCAAACACATGACTTTAAACTTGACAGTGTTCGCTGAGAACCGTACATTCCGGATTTTAATGCCTCCTCAATGATCGGCATTGCCTTTTGCCCTCAATGTCAGGCTTTTTTGCAGTTATGAATGAGCACCGGGATCTGTTATGTTGTTACTCACTTCGAGTAATTCCAAAAGATCTTTACGATTGCCACAATAATTTCTCCACAGGAGTCTATCGTGTCCCTCCGCCTACCTCAAATCTCCGGTCTGCGTCTGGTGCTTTTCCTTCTCTTTTTCCAGCTGATAAACAGCGTCCCCCAAGATGTTTTTGGCGAAATGGTTGCTACCGAAAAATGGAATATTTCCGCCGACAAAATTTTCCGCTACGAAAACCCGAATAGCATTGTCGCCCAAGGCAATGTCATTCTTGAGAAAAATGAAAAAATAGTTCCAAGACCCAATCAAAAACAAGGAGCTTCCGACTGGTCAGAGCTCCTCGAAGAAAAAGTCGAAGAACCGGTAGTTGGTGCCAACCAGGTAGAGAAAGTCAATACTCCCGAATATCATATAACGGTCACCATAAATGCCGACTGGATTGTCTATGATGTAGAACTTGAGTCCATAAAGGCCAAAGGCAATGTCCATATAACCACAAATGATGAACAACTTTTCGCCAAGGAAGCGACACTCAATCTCACCAAGGATACCGGAAAATTTAATGATGCTACCATCCTTCGTAATGCACCCCCTCTGCACCTGGAAGGAAAATCAGTCGAGAAAACCGGATTCGACACGTATCACATTGATGATGGCTGGGTGATCACCTGTAAACTTACGGAAGGCGAAACCCCGCCCTGGAGCATCGCCAGTGCCGATACGGAAATCACCAAGGGTGGATATGCGGTACTGAAGAACGCATGGTTCAATATTAAGGATGTGCCGATCTTCTACACACCGTATATGATTTTGCCGGCAAAAAACACCCGCCAAACCGGCTTCCTCTTCCCTTATTTTTCTACTTCAAATATCAGCGGAGTGGGTCTCGACCTCCCTTTCTTTCTCAATATCTCTGATTCGGCCGATGCCACATTTTTCCCCGAATACTATTCCAAACGCGGTTTCATGCCCGGGGCTGAATTTCGTTATGCCTCGAGTGACACCAACAAAGGCTTGTTTTCCGCAAGTTTTCTCAATGACGCACTCTCAGAACCCTCAAATACCAGCTATTTCACAGATACCAAATATACCCATAACAACGTTGACAGGTACTGGATTCGGGGGAAAGCTGACGAATCCTTTGGAGACGCATGGCGAACCCGTCTCGATCTGGATATAGTTTCCGACCAGGATTATCTGACCGAGTTTAATTCCAGTACTAATGGTTTCAGTAAAACGCACAGCGACTATCTACAAACCTTTGGCCGAGGGTTCCAAAACGAAACCGACATCAATCGTCAGAATTCATTAAAGACTGTTCGTCGTTTCAAAGGCATGGCTCTGGAGGCAGATCTGGTGGCAATCGATGAGATAGACACCAATGCCAGTACTTTCAATACCCAACTTTGGAGTTTACCCTCAGTCACTTTCGCCGGCGCAGTACCTATTGGCGAAACCTATTCCTTTTTTGATTGGAAGGCCAACTATGTCAACTACTGGCGCAAGGATGGTATAGGAGGACAACGAATCGATCTTAACCCAGATGTTTCCGTTCCGATTCCTATCAGCCCATATCTGGAAACTTTGGCGACGGTCGCCCTCCGTGACACTTTTTATGATGTTCACACCTATGGCACTGCTGCGTGGAATAATAATGTTACCCAAAATAGATTATTACCGGACTACAAGATCGAAACAGCAACCACTCTCGAACGAGATTATTTCACCGGAGACAGTACTTCAGAAGGTTTTACCCATCAGGTGCGACCATTCGTCAAATATGAGTATATCCCGTTTCTTGATCAGACCAATTTGCCCCAATGGGACGATATTGACCTGATCTCCCAAAGAAATACCTTTACCTATGGTATGCTTACCTCATTAAACCCGATATCCCCTTCCGGCCAGGATAAGGTATCCCTTTCCGGCCAGGATAAGGGGAAGCGAAACCCCTGGGATAAATTGACCCTACTAGTACAGCAATCGTATCATCTGTACGAAGACCCGTCGAATGAACCGTTCTCGGCTATTTACGGAAAACTCTCTTGGTCTCCATCACGTTTTGCTAAGATTATCTACAAATCCTCCTATGATGTCTATGACCACAACTTTACCAGCCACACCTTTGGTGGTCAGTACCGGGACAGCCGCGGAGATCGATTGGGTGTCGATTATAGTTACAAGGCAATAGGCTACACGGAGCTGAACGACACCAAGAGCACTCCACTCACAGACGAAATCAAACAGATTAACGCGAACTTCCGCACTACTCTACCGTTCGTCAACAATTGGATAGCCGGAGCGAAAATCGAGCATTCCTTGTCACAGGACACAACAACAACAGCCAACAGCTTCCTGACCTATATGGCGCCTTGCTGGTCGGTGACTTTTTTGACCCAACACACAACCGTCGACACCGCATTTATCGTATCATTCAACCTGGCGAACATCGGCATCGGCTCTGCATTCGGTATTCCTCTTGGTTCTGACTAAAGGTTTCAGGGTGCAAAAGCGTCGCTTGGCTCGTAGTTGCGGCATCAAATGGTTTCGGGCGAGGAGATCTCCGGTCCATGCACTATGACATTTTCAACGGTGATGCCGATGGAATCTTCTCGCTCCATCAGTATCGCCTGCATAACCCGTTATCGGAGGAAAGGTGTTTGCTGACCGGAGTTAAAAGGGATATTTGTTTGCTCTCACAACTTGAAAATGTCCACAATTGTTCCCTGGACGTGTTCGACATCTCCCTCGACAGCAACCGCACTGCACTGCAGAAACTTTTACAACAGAACAACGGAGTTACCTACTTTGATCATCATTTTGCCGGTGCGCCGATAAACAGCCCGGCATTGCAGACACATATCGACACCAACCCGGCAATGTGTACCTCTCTAATTGTCAATAGGGTTCTCCATAACCACCATGGTCTTTGGGCTATCTGCGGGGCATTTGGCGACAATCTCCACGAACCTGCTATGGAACTGGCAAAAACTTTTCGCCTGAGTGAGCAACAAATCGGTTCGTTGCGTCAGTTAGGTGAATTGTTCAATTACAATGGCTACGGCTTAACCTTCGAGGATCTCCTGTTTCATCCCCGGGATCTTTACGAGGCCATCGAACCATACTCCGATCCTTTCGAGTATCTCGAAAATTCATCGCAGGTCGGCACCTTACAAGCAGCATACCAGGCAGACATAGCCTTGGCGATGCAAGAGAAAGAAGTAGGAAAACCCGGAAAAAACAGGGTCTACCATCTGCCGGATGCGCCATGGGCACGCCGGATTGTCGGGGTCCTCTCGAATTTACGGGCACGAGAGCGGACAACTGCGGCTCACGCCATTATTACCGAAAACCAGGACGGATCACTGCGGATCAGCATCCGAGCCCCATTTGCAGATCAGAGACATGCCGACACCCTCTGCAAACTCTACCCTAGTGGTGGTGGCCGTGCAGCAGCAGCCGGAATCAATAGCCTGCCAAAGGATATGCTCGACCATTTCCTCAACACGTTTCACTCGTTTTACTCCTGACAATGACCTCTCATTTTTTTATCCACTTGGCCGGAGGAGTATCCCTAATCGACCGCTGCCTCCAGTATTTTTTATCCGGGCTCCTTTTCGCATCACTCCTCATCTCGTTTCCTGGCACCATCTATGGCACTGACTCCGCTCCACTCGCCGCCGATCTTGTTACCGATGGCCAGCCTATCGATGTTGCCGGTACACAATACCAGGATCTCTTCCGTGAGTTGCAGGAACAATATCATTTTACCAAATCCCAGCTTCAACTGCTCTTTGCCGACCTGCACATCGATCGAAAGATTCTCCAGCTCATGGATCGACAGGGAGAAGTCAAACCCTACTATCAATATCGATCCCTTTTCATTACCCCCATGGTGATTGCCATCGGCAAGCAGCACCTTGCTCTTTATCAGCTCCTCTTCGATCGTATTGAAGCCAAGTTCAAGGTAGATAGGGAGGTTATTGTGGCTATATGGGCAATTGAAACCAGATTCGGTGCTAATCAGGGGGGATTCAACCTGTTCCAGACCCTGAACACCCTCTACTCCGCCTATCCGCGAAGATCTCCATTTTATCGCAACGAACTGATCAATTTCCTTATCCTCTGCCGTGACAATGACCTCGACCCATTGAGCATCAAAGGCTCCTATGCCGGAGCCTTTGGCCAAGCTCAGTTTATGCCCTCCAGCTTCAACAAATATGCGGTGGCTTTTGATGGTGATAAGCACCCTGATCTCATTCATTCACTGCCTGACATTTTTGCATCAATCGCTAATTACCTGAGTAGTTTCGGATGGATAATCGATGCTCCCTTGTATGCTGAACTTGGCCGTGAACTGCGCTCCGAGATCCTCGTCCAAACCTATAATGAGGGAAGGAAAGGGCGTATCGATTGGCGTCAACTGACGTCACTGCAAAACGTCACCCTGACACCACCGCCCAAAGACGGACAATTTTCCATCATCGGTTTGGAGCTGGCTCCACAGGAAGGGGGGGGAATGCGTTTCGTCGCCGGATATCCTAACATGCAAGCAATAAATGAATATAACCACAGCAGCAAATATGCCATGGCGGTTGCTGAAATGGCCGAAGCATTTAAAAACTAACCGATAATTGCCAATGGTTCAACGGGCACGCCTTCGCTTCATCGCCTTGTTTTGCCTGCTTGCCGCGGCAGGTTGCCTGCTGATCTACCTTATTCTGATCAAAGAAAGTTACCAACCACTCTACCGCTTGCGACAAATTGAATCCCCTGTCTTTGTCGACGATATGGATCGTGCATCGTTGATCGAATGCACCCGCCACCATCTCTCCTATTTAAAGAAACAGAATCCTGCGGAAAGTATCTCCTTCGGGACCGAAACATACAGTAATAGCTGGCTTCTTCATTCTCTTGAAACCTTTCTCGAGAAACTCGACCAAAACCCCTCGCCGGAGACGCTTAAACGCTTCCTGACCGACAACTATCTGGTCTACCAGGCCGGCGGCCGCAAGGACCAAGGGCGCCGAAGCATGCTGGTAACCGGCTATTACGAACCGATTTTTGCAGGCAGTCTCACCCGGCAAACACCGTTTCTCACCCCCATTTATTCCCCTCCACCCTCGCTCATCACTTCCCTTGGATCAAACGGAGAACTCCAGATTGGTCGATACGGTCATGACCACCAGCTTGTGGCCTATTGGAGTCGCCAAGAAATAGAAACGACTTGTGAATTGTTGCAGGGTAATGAACTGGCCTTTCTTAAAGACCCCTTTGATGCCTTTCTTCTTCATGTCCAAGGATCCGGAAAAATTCAATTCCCTGACCAATCGATTTGGGCAGTCCACTTCGCCGGCTCCAACGGACTTGAGTACAAAAGCATCGGGAAATTACTGGTAGATGAAAAAGCAATGGCGCTTGAAGACGCCACCATCCCGGCCATCAGAACATATCTGCAACAGCACCCGGACAAACAACAGCGCATCCTGCACCACAACCCCCGCTTTATTTTTTTTAACTGGGGCAATGATCTTGGCCCCGTAGGGAGCAGCGGCGAGGTTCTCATCCCCGGCCGCTCCATTGCTATGGACGACACAGCCCTTCCGGGAGGCACTCTCGGGTATCTGGTATCCCGGATACCGAAGCTCGGGAAGAACGGACAGATCGCCGGCTGGAGGCCATTGACCAGATTTGTTTTTCCCCAGGATTCCGGAGCCGCCATTAAAGGAACGGGGCGAGTCGATGTTTTCTTCGGTCACGGGGAAAATGCCGAATTTGCCGCCAACCACATGAAGGAAGATGGTAAACTCTATTTCCTGGTGCAAAAGCCTCTTGAAAAACCTCAATTAAGATGATTGTCCATTTGCTGACGGGTTTTCTTCACTTACCCATAAATGAATTGGTACTTCCATTACAATCTTTGGCAAGGAACATCACAAACAATTCACCCATCATAACTCTTTGCACCGGCTTCGACCTGCAGGACGAATATGTCGGAGTCATGAAGGGGGCTATCCTCGGACATGCCCCCGAAGGCTCGGATCGTCGATAACTGGCAATGACCTGAAAGGAGAGAGTATTTTTTCTGTAAAAGAAAACTTTGATATTTTTCGGTTATTGACTAAACTTATGAATAAATAGGCTTTGCACTTGTCGCTCCATTGGCGCACCGGTTACAAAAAATTTGGCGAAGATTTGCCGATTCCGGTAATCTAGAGAAAAATAGTTCAGGGTTGAGGAGTAACCATCACTATGAAATCAAGATTCCGACTTGCTCTCTTGCTCATTATTATTGCCATCCTCTCCCCGTATTCCGCTTCCTGCTTTTCTTTCTCGGAGGAGGCGCAAAAAGAGGCCATCGAGGACACAACAACCGGCAGAGGCAATTCTCTCGCCACATTGCATTGCCCAAAGTCTCTGAAAGCTGCAAAAATCGCCACGATGATCGGCGAAATTCACCGGGATAATACCCTTTACTCCCGGGATTGGGACAGCAAATCCGCTACGAAAAAATCGGTATACGGCAACTTGGTCGATGAACTCAATGGCGGCTTTCAGCAACTTGGCCTGAAGACCTATACGGCTGCCGAAATTAATGCGCAAATCGCCAGGGTCGAGCAGGAGGCGGTTCTCAACAATAACATTGATGCGGCTGTGTCCGCCGCCGACCGGCTGAGCGCCAATTTTATGCTCAAGGGCATCATTTCCACCCGCAGCCAAATCAATAGAGTCGTCAATATTGATGAGGTGTTTGTGACAATCAACCTCTCTCTCCTCGATCGTAGCGGCAACCTGATCTCCAGCGCCCAGATCAATGAGACAACCTTCTCCGATGCCGATGTCCTCAACACCATCCAAAAACTTGTAAAAAAACAATCCCAGGAAATCACCTATCAGCTTTTTAAAGACTATTGCAGGGGAGGCAAATGATCAGATGAAAACCAGCATGTACACATTTTCTATCCGGTTCTGCCGGACATTTTGTCTGTTCATGGCCGGAGTACTGTTTCTTGCTCCAAGCATTGCAACTAGCGCTGACAAGGCGGAAACCCTTATCGTCACCGCCGAGGGACTGGCCGATCCGAATGCCGAAATGTACAAGAAAGACAAGGGCCTAATGGTTGAAGATCTGCGCCGGGATGCCCAACGGCAGGCGATAGAAAAGGCCGTCGGCGTGTATGTGGAAAGCAGCACCCTGGTTGAAAACTACCTCCTCATCGAGGACAAGGTGCTTTCCAAATCAAAGGGATTGATAAAACAGATACTCGAACAATCTCCCCCAAGACTTGGCGAAAACGGTTTAATGCATATGCAGATCAAGGCTGAGGTCTTTATTGCCGATGTCAAAACCGCCCTGCAGAGCTTGTCCCGTGAAAACAGGCTCAGCCTCATCAAAGAACATGGCAATCCGACCATCTCGGTGGCAGTCGTTGTTCGTGATGCCAAACGAAGCTCTGACGACGTTCCGGAGAATTCATCAATCGCCGACAATATCCTGAAAGAACATTTTGTCAATTTCGGCTATCGGGTTTGGTCGGAAGCATATACCCAACTGCTGCAGCAGGATGCCGGGGCCGCCAAGTCGAATCGGAAGGTCGCCGACTTCTCGGTCATCGGCGAGGCAAAATTCAAACAGACATCAATCAACCTCAAGGCTTCAGGCCTCCAGGTAACCAAGCATGTCCTTACCTCCTGGACCGTTAAATGTATTAATAACCATACCGGAGAAGAAATCTATTTTAACAATAAGGTTCCGAAGAACAAAGCATGGGCCGACGAAGATCAAGCCTTGGAAGACATCGGCAAACTCATAGGTGAAGAGTTTTCCAAGGACTTTTTCGAGTCACAGCTGCTAAAGCCTTCGCAAAAATACCAGATCCAACTCACCGGATTGCCCGATTATGATACCGCTATGCTTTTTAAAGATGAGTTTGCCGGACTTCGAAACATCCTTAATGCCGAACTCATCAATTTTGAGACAAACGGACTTAGCCAGTTTGAGGTAGAATGTACCAGCAGCGGTGGGAATTTTGCCCAGACAATTAACAGTACCGTTCTCAAGCCGTTGAACGCCAAACTCGATGGACCTCAATTGAAACTGATGTCGCAGCATGGCAACGTGGTCCGGATCGCCGTTGATGCCGGATCTCACCCGGAATTGCTTCAGCAATCAATGCAGAACAGCCTTCCGGCATCGCTGGCTACAGCTTCCCCGGAGCGTATTAATAAACTTATCCAGGATAAAGATCTGCGCGACAAGGTGACCCGAATGAATCCCGGCATTGGGGCTGGTGCATCCGGCGCGGTGAATAATTGATGGTGCGTATTACGACCTCATGCAACAAACAGGTTGCTACTGTAAGCTGCATGGAATAACTTCTTTAAAAGTTCAGGAGGATGGAATTATGAAAAACCTTTTTTATGTTATGCTTTCTCTCTCTCTTATCAACCTTTCGGTTTTCCTTTCCGGCTGTGTTCCTACCAGTACCGGTGCCGGCGGGGCTGCGTCCCAAGAGGCTAATCGAGTTGCCGACGATAACATGTATCAACCGGTTGAATATGCCAACGCCGGGAAGAAAGGCCCAACGCTCATAGTCCTTCCTGGAAATATTAAAAGCAGCAGTGCTACTTTTACCCAAAAAGTGACTCCAAACAATATTGCCGATTTTGCCGAAGTCGAACTGAGCAATGCCAATTTCAAGGTGCTTGAACGATCCGATTTGGGGCCGATGCTCAAGGAGATCGAACTGGCAGTGAACATGGGCTCCCCCGATGCTCTGAAGAAATTTAAGAAAGGAAAATTCAGTTCGACCCAATGGTTTGTCAAATTCGACATTCTCAAAGCTGAGGAAGTTGGTGAAGCCGGACAGGGATTTGACGGCAATGCTATCGGTTCAATCGTTGGGACCGCGGTCGGTGGAAGAGCCGGAGCAATCAGTGACACTGCCATTTCATCGGCAAAGGCAAGCGAGCATGCTGCCGTATGGCTCGTGGGGCTGCGTTACAAGATAACCGATGCATCCACCTCCGAACAGGTATCCACAGGTTATGTTGAGAAGAAGATGGAAACAGGACGCAAGTCCCAGGCTATCCTCGGGATGTCTGGTCACGCCTCGCAACTGGTTACCTTGGATACCGTGGTGCAGCGTTTGGTTCAGGAAGCGGTTGCTAAAATAGACAGACAGAAATAGTTTTTCAGGTAGAGGCTCCATGAAAAACCGGTCATGAGGCGGCGAAAGCCTCATGACCGGTTTTGCAACTAGCCAAAGTCGTCTTACTTGCCGGCCAGAAGAGCGAACCGCTGCCAAAAATCGGGGAAGGACTTTCCGACACATTCTTCTCCGCTAATTTTCACCCCAGGTATCCTGAGACCGGCAACCGCGAAACACATCGCCATTCTATGGTCGGCATAGGTATAAATCTCGGCGCCTTTAAGATGAACCCCACCATCGCCATGAATAATCATGGCCGATTCCCGTTCCTCGACCTTTACCCCTAATTTGCTGAGTTCCGTTACCACCGCAGAAAGGCGATCACACTCCTTGATGCGCAAATGCGCAATATTTTCAATCACCGTCGTCCCGTGGGCGAAGGCGGCAACAACCGCCAGCGTCGGAACCACATCCGGCATATCTCCCATATCAACGTGTATCCCCTCAAGCCTCTCAACACCCTGCAAAGTTATGCATTCACCGGTTTTCTCCACATGGCAGCCCATGCGACCGAGTAACGGCACCAGCATGGCATCACCCTGCAACGACGGAACCGGGATATTAGTCACTGTTACCCGACCGCCGGTGACCGCCGCTGCCGCCCAGAAATACGAAGCATTGGAGGCATCTCCCTCGATGCGATATTCCCTGCCCTGATAACAGCCCTGCGGCACGGAAAAGGAGCTGAAATCACGGGCACACTCTACCAGGATGCCGAAATCGGCCATGACCGCGAGAGTCATCTCAACATAGGGTTTGGAGAAAATCTGTCCCTCAACCCTGAGAGTAGCCGGTCTTTTGGCATACGGTGCTACCAGCAAGAGGGAGGAAAGGTATTGGCTGCTTTTGCCTTCGGGCAAAATCGTCGTCCCGCCGGCCAAGCCCCGGCCATTGATCTGCAGAGGCGGACAATCGGTTCCCCGTTGTGATTTTATATCTACTCCCCATCCTCGCAAGGCAGTCAGCAACGGCCCGATAGGTCTCTGGTGCATGCGAGCATCGCCGTCGATGGTATACTGCGAATTGCCAAGAGCGGCAACAGAGGTAAGAAAACGCGTGGCAGTCCCATTATTACCAAGAAAAATCGGCTCCCCGGATGGTTTTATCAAGCCGCCATTGCCGCATATCCGCCAATCTCTGTTTTTCTCTATAACCACACCCATCTGCATTAAGGCTTGGGCCGAATACGCAGTATCCTCGCTCTCCAGCGGCCCGATAAGCCTGCTTTCTCCTTTTGCCAAAGCAGCTGCGATGAGCGCTCTTTGGGTCAGGCTTTTCGAGCCGGGCACTTCTATGACAGCATTCACTTTTGCAACAGGTTGTATTTCTATCATGGGTTTCTCGCACCAGGAAATTGTTCAAATTGGGTAAAACATTGTGTGTTGTTCTGCTTTTTGCCAGAGGGATTTCATTCAAGTCGCAAACCACCGATTATCGAACGGATGGAAAGCAATTTTTCAGCTTTGGCATACGCCTCGATTCCTTCAACCACTTCTTCACTGGCCCTGGGGTTGATAAAATTGGCAGTACCGATCTGCACTGCGGTCGCTCCGGCGAGCATGAATTCCAGGGCGTCTTCCGCCGACTCGATACCACCGATACCGATGACCGGCACCGACACCACCCTGGCAACCTGATAAACCATACGTAGAGCCACCGGTTTAATTGCTGGACCAGACAAGCCGCCGATAATATTGGCCAATGCTGGACGGCGAGTCGGCAAATCAATGGCCATACCTATGAGGGTATTGATCAGGGAAATGGCATCCGCTCCGGCATCTTCGACGGCCCTGGCAATGACCGTAATATCCGAGACATTAGGAGAAAGTTTGACCATCACCGGCACATCCGTCTTTTTCTTTACTGCGCCGGTCACCGCCGCCGCCATGATCGGATCGGTACCGAAGGCCACACCGCCTTTTTTGACATTCGGACACGAGATATTCACTTCAATTCCGGAGACCCCCGGAACACCGGCCAATCGCACAGTAATCTCTTCATATTCGGCAAGGGAATCACCGAGAATATTGACGATGACCGGAACATTCAAACCATGAAGATAGGGCATCTTCTCGGTTATAAACCGATCCACTCCAACATTTTGCAAACCGATGGCATTAAGCATACCGCAGGCGGTTTCGACGATTCGCGGCGGCGGATTGCCAGCCCGAGGATACAGGGAAATCCCCTTGACAATGACGGCCCCGAGACGATGCAGGTTCATCAAATTCTCGAATTCCCTGGCGTAGCCAAAGGTACCCGAGGCAGTCATGACCGGATTGGCAATCTCCAGAGAACCGATATTCACCCGCAGATCCGGCAGATTTTCATCTCTAGGAATCACATAGTCCATAGCAAGTCCTCCGCGTCATAGACCGGCCCATTGAGGCAGACATGGGTATAGCTGCCGTCCTTTGCCGGCCGACTGCAGCCCAGGCAGGCTCCCATGCCGCAGGCCATGACGCTTTCCACGGAAACTTGACAGGGAATATCTTGAGCTTGACATATCCTACTCACTCCCGCCATCATCGCTTCAGGTCCGCAGGTATAGACGGTGCAGCCGGGAGGCAGGATTGTGGACTGCAGGATCTCGGTCACCAACCCATGATGCCCGAGCGAGCCGTCATCGGTTGCGATTAACAGTCGCAACCCCAACCGTTTGAAGTCGTCAAGGAGGTGCTCCACTTCATTTTTCTCCCGAGCCCCAAGAAGAACCAAATCGTTGGCGCAATTCCGCTTCAGGCGACAGTTTTCCTTTGCCAGAAAAAGCATCGGTGCTATGCCCAAACCCCCTCCGATAAGGATCGCCGGTGCGTTCACATTGAGACGAAAGCCCCGCCCCAAAGGCCCCAAGACCGATATTTCTTGATCTGTTTTTACCTGGGCGAGAATTTCCGTACCCCTGCCGACTACCTTGAAGTAGATTTGTAATCTGCCTCCCGAACTCGTCTGATGAACAGAGAACGGCCTGCGTAACAAGGGATCCTTACCGATTCCCGTCCGGATCATGACAAATTGCCCTGGTTTGGCACTGGCTGCAATCTGCGGACAATCGAGGGTGAGTCGAAAGTTTTTATTGGCGAATTTTTCAATTCGGGCAACAGTTGCTATTTCCTGGTATTGTGACATACACACCTATACAATTAATAAGTTTTTCCGACTTTTCCATTGGCATTCAAACAAAGTATCTCGACCATGATTACCGAAAGCTCCCTTCTTCTCCTTTCAGCCCTCTTTGGTGCCGTTGTCGGCAGTTTTCTTAATGTCGTCATCCTGCGACTTCCCGAGCCGGACCAGTCAATAGTCTTTCCTGCCTCGCATTGCCCCCGGTGCAATGCTCCCCTGCACTGGTATGAAAATATTCCGATCCTCAGTTATCTTTTTTTACGCGGTCGTTGTGGCCATTGCCGTGGCTCTATCTCCTTGCAGTATCCACTTGTAGAACTACTCATGGCTCTTGTCACGGTCGCCCTTGTCCACCGGTTTCAATTCTCTGTTGCTACTGTCGGCTATTTTGTTTTTTCCGCTGCGCTCCTGGTCATTATCTTTATCGATATCCGGCACCAGATCATTCCGGATGTAATCAGTCTGCCCGGTATAGTCCTTGGCGTTCTTTTCTCCCTGGTGAGTAACACGGTGACCTGGCAGAGTTCTCTCATCGGCCTCTTGGTAGGAGGTGGTGTGCTCTATGCCATAGCCCTTCTCTATACTCTTCTCCGGAAAATTGATGGGATGGGCGGAGGAGACATTAAACTTCTCGCTATGATTGGCGCCTGGTTGGGCTGGCAAGCACTACCCTTCATCATCTTTATGAGTTCAACAACCGGCTCAATCATAGGTATCATTGCCATGCGCAGCCAAAAAAAAGGGGGCCAAACCCGTATCCCCTTCGGCCCCTTCCTTTCCCTTGCAGCCTTGGTATATGTTTTCTTTTCAGATAATATTTTCCACTACTATACACTCTACCTCACCGGCCAATGGCCATGATTCCCGAAAAGGGATTAAAAATCCCCATTACTCCCTTTTCTCAAGATGGCAGGAGTACACAGGATCCTTCATCCACACCAATCGTTTAACAATTTTCCAGCAAGTTTTTTGCCCTCTTCCATGGCTTCTTCCCCTTGTTGCTTGCTATGGCCGTAACTCGGATAACGCTGTCTGAACCAGGAGTTTTCACGTCGCATGATTTTACCCCGCAATTGGAGAATAAGCCCGAAAAAGCGCCAAGGCTCCTTTTGAGGGTGCATAAAGACAATGGGTTTTTCAACTTTACTTCCGTACAAGCCAAGTCGTCTTTTCAGGGTCCAATAATGCAAGCGCCAATACGACCTGCAAGAGATAAACGGTATGACGATTTTTCCACCACACACATTACTGCCATAGCGATCAAGAAAATCGAGCACAGGCCCACTGGGATGATAGGACCACGTCGGCCCGGCGAGGATTATACAGTCCCAGGCTCCTAAACAAGCATCGGATACAGGGCTGATCGCCATGCGCCTTTGAAAAAAAGTCAGAAACATTGCTGCCGTCAGACGCATATTGGTCCTGAAAGGGAACTCATAGGGAGTAAGAGGTTCCAGCCGTTCCTGACTGACCTCAATCCCGGCACTTTCTAAACCTAAGATGAATTTCTTTAACTGCATCTTGGTTTGCTGAGTATATGAGTAATATACTATAAGCACACGTTTTTTTTGCAAATTAAATCCTCTGTTTTTTTCATTAGCTCCCCATCGCTCCCTTTTTTCTTACCTCCCTTTTAACAAAAAAAAAAGCCCCCGACAAGTCGGGGGCTCAGTATCTCATTTATGATGCGAAGGTATTGCTCTAGCCTTCCACCTCATGTTCAACTTTTATAGCAATTTTGTAGAGAACGGTAACCAGGAAAAAACCGGTAGCCCAGATCCCTAAAGTAATCCCAATCTCATTGGCGGTCGGATAATACTCGACGATTTCGTCAAGGGGATTAACAACAAGGCCACCCATGACAAAGCCGAGCCCCTTGTCGAGCCAGAGAGCAATAAAAATCATGAGACAGCCAATACCAACCCATGCATCGTTGAAGGCATCTTTTATCTTCATATAGCCAAAAAGTGCAAGTCCCCCAAAACAGAAGAAAACCGAGGTCCACATGAACGGCACCAGATTGTTGTACACATGGCCATGGTGCTCAAGGCCAAAAAAGAGGTACTCGAGTGAATGTTTGTGTCCGGGAATATTTGAATACCAACCGACAAAAAATTCCAAACCAACAAAGAAAGCATTGATGAGCGCCGCATACATAATAATCGTTGTCAGCTTTTTGATCGCTTCCTGGCCGGCATCAAAATGAGCTATCCGTTTCATGACCAGACAGGCAATAACAATCAAAGCCGGACCGGCTGCAAAGGCGGAAGCAAGGAATCGTGGGGCGGTGATCGCCGACAGCCAGAAATGACGACCAGGCAGTCCGCAGTAAAGCATTGCAGTTACAGTATGGATCGAGACTGCGAACGGCAAAGAAAGATAAACGAAAAAATAGACCCATTTCGGAGGCTTGACCTGCTTTCGTTCGGCGGTGAGAATAACCCATCCGCAGATCACGTTCAGGCCCAGATACCCGAGCAATACCACCATATCCCAGAAGAGCATGGAGTTCGGGGTCGGGTGCAGAATCATATTCAGTCCGCGCAGCGGTTGACCAATATCGGCCATAATGAACATGAGACACATAACGATAGAGGCAATAGCCAGGAATTCACCAAGAATGGTAATTCTGCCAAACGCCTTATAATTATGGATATAATAGGGGAGAACCAGCATCAAGCCTCCAGCCGCCACACCGACCAGGAAGGTGAACTGGGAAATATATAATCCCCAGGACAAGTCGCGCCCCATACCTGTCAAATGCATACCATAGAGAAACTGTCGGAGATAACAGATCCCTCCCACCGCAATGAATGCGCTCAGAAATGCGAGCCACATCCAGTAGTTAGAGTTTCCTTTTAACGCTTTTTCTATCATGACACCCTCACACTATGTAAAAGACTGACGGTTTGGTTCCAAGGGCTGCTTGCCGTTGGATGGTATGCTCCTTGTCAAGAATTCGGCGAATCTCTGATTGGGGATCATTTAGATCCCCAAAAACGATCGCTCCGACTTCCTTGAGGGCCTCTACACACGCGGGCTCTTTGCCAAGTACCAGACGTTCCCCACAGAAGTTGCATTTCTCGACAACACCGCGCATTCGAGCAGGGAAATTAGGATTCAATTCCTTGATAAAGGGTTGCGGATCCATCCAGTTGAAACTTCGTGCCCCATAGGGACAACCCATCATACAAAAACGGCAACCGATACAGCGATGGTAATCCATAGCAACGATGCCGGTCTTTTTGTCCTTAAAAGTCGCCTTGGTCGGACAGACCCGAACACAAGGGGGCTCATCGCAGTGGTTACAGAGAACTAAGAAATCGTTTTCCCTGGCAGTTTTTGAGGCATGGTTATTCGATTGATCGGTGAAGGCATTGGCAAAAGGTGTCTTCCATATCCACTTGATCTCACTTTTTTTGTTATCGATCTTCGGAACATTGTGTACTTTATGGCATGCTGCGGTCGCCTTATCAAGAAGCTCGGGATGGCCGTAGAGTTTTCGCATATCAATGAGTAGGCCAAGGCGTACTCCCTGAGGGGCATCCTCTCCATGCGCACCGGAAGGTGCAGGATGCGCCACTGCGGTTTGCCCCTGATCGGAAGAGGCAAGGGCAGATGATGTCAGATTGACAACAACCGGTGCACTGATGCCGGCCAGAGCCGTGACTCCGGCAATTTTTAGAAAATTCCTTCTTTGCATATCCATTAGTTTGTCTCCTTCTTTGCCGCAGCTACACTCGGGGTCAAATGACAATCCCAGCAGTAGGGTTTTACAGATGTGTACGTATGGCAGGAGTCGCAAAATTTCTCCTTGTTGGTATGACAGGCCATACAAGCCGTCTGTAAACCCTTGCGGTATTCCTTCCCACCGGCAGTCACTGCAACACGATTACCGTTACGCAGGACGTCATCTCGCCATTCGTTGAGCAGTACCATATGCTGAGCGCGCATTTCCGCAGCAGGTTTGACACACTCCTTCTGTCCACCTGGTGGCAGCTCAATTTTCGGTGCCGTGCTTGCTTTCGAGAACGCGTTGAACCAGAGCGGGAAAGTTATCAACAGGACAAAGATGATCAATCCCGGTATTATTGTTCCTTTATTGTACATTACCTTTACTCCTATGTTCTGTTCAGGATTGTCTATAGCATGGTACGGAGGCCTTCATCAAGCTCACCGCGTGTTTCACCCTCTTGAACAATCGCATTGGCAACCAGCTCACTCAACCCACAGACTCCGACGCCGGGATTCCAGTAGTTCATAAGGGAGGTGAGTGTCGCTCTGTCGATTGCACATACAGTGGACAGCATGTTCACGCCATGTTTCTCATGAACATATTTCACTGCATTGGCACGCGGCAATCCAGAGCGCATTCTCAGTTCCATGATCTCATCGGTATTGAGGCCGGTCCCGGAACCGCAGCAGAAGGTCTGTTCGCGAATAGTATTCTCCGGCATCTCGACCCAATCGACAACGTGATCGAGGATGTAACGCGGTTCTTCAAGAAGCCCCATCGCCCGGGCGGTATTACAGGAATCGTGAAAGGTCGCCTTGACGTGACTGTTTCGGCTCTTATCGAGCTTAATTTTGCCGTTTTTAATAAGATCGGCGGTAAACTCACTGATGTGCACCATTTTCGTCGATGCGGCGTTATCAAAGACTGTGCCGGTAATCGGAGATTTCGGGATTTCCAGGAAATCGGCAGGACCGTTCATGGTATCCATATACTGATGGACGACACGCCACATATGACCGCACTCACCACCGATGATATACTTCACACCCAAGCGTTTCGCCTCGGCGTACATCTTCGCATTGAGTTTCTTCATCGTCTCATTGTTGGTAAAAAGACCGAAGTTACCGCCCTCGGAGGCATAGGTGGACCAGGTGTAGTCAAGCCCGATAGCCTCAAAGAGAATCAGGTAGCCCATAGCGGTATACAGCCCAGGTTCGGCGAAGACGTCGGCCGATGGGGTGATAAAGAGTATTTCCGCACCCTTTCTATTAAAGGATATATTCGGTTTCACCCCGGTAAGATTTTCCACATCATCGACGAGGAACTCGACATTATCCTTGAAGGTATGGGGCTGTAACCCCATATGGTTACCAGTGCGGTTGGAATTGGAAGCCGGCTCGAGGATCCAGTTGATACCTACTCCGACCAGGTGCAAAAGTTCCCGCAACATCATGGTTATTTCGGCGGTGTCAATGCCGTAGGGACAGAACACCGAGCAACGCCGACACTCGGTACATTGATAGGAGTACATGAACCACTCCTTCAGAACGGCTACCGTCATCTCCCTTGCTCCGGCCATTTTACCGAGAATTTTCCCGGCCAGAGTGAAATCGTTTCGGTATACCGACCTCAAGAGTTCAGCTCTCAGTACCGGCATATTTTTGGGATCACCCGTGCCAAGAAAGAAATGACACTTGTCGGCGCACGCTCCGCAACGAACGCAGCAATCCATAAAGATTTTCAAGGAGCGGAACTTCTCAAGCCGTTCCTTGAGGCCTTTGAGAATGATCTCCTGCCAGCCTTCCGGTAGTTTCCAGTCTTCATCCTCGGGAGACCACTCCCGGGCATTAGGAAAATGCAGTCCGGACTGCTTATTCAGGTATTCCACCTTCTCTTTTTTGGCAGGGTAGGCGTAATTCCCGGATTTGAAAACCACCGGGATGTCCATCCAGTCCCTGGTAGGTATCGCTCCTGTCGCCAAGGATGGTCCCTGCACTACGCTTTTCGATAATTGTTGTAATTTTGGAACTGCCATCGTAACTATTCCTCTTAAGCTGGTTTTGGGTCAATAACCGTATTATTCATCCTTTGCCGGGGATAACTCCTTTTCAACCGGGATTCCCGCATCAACCATAAACTCGCGGAATTCATCTTCATATCCGGCGTAGGAGTGGGGGAGGATCCGTGGATTCCAAGGATTCTCATGGCGCACTGCCCGACTATTGTTTTTGAGATTCCTGGTTGGGCTGAGAAACACGCCGGCAAAGTGCATGAGCTTGCTGAAGGGGAAATAGGCAAGCAGTACACAGACCAGAAACACATGAATGAAGAAAATGGAGCCGATTTTGGCGCCTATGGTCGGAGACAAGGAAACCAATCCGACAGTGAGGTGTTTGATATTGACGATATCAATGTCGGTTCGCAGTACGTAGCGCATGAGAATACCGGTTACCGCGATGGTAAAGATTAGAACCAGGGGAAAATAATCATTCATCAAAGAGATATAACGAACATGGCGGGTAATCAATCTTCTGCTGAACAGCAAGAGACAGCCTACAACCAGACCGACATCACTTATATACCAGCCGGGCGCACCCACTTCAAAGATGCCGTCGATGAATTCCCACCAGCCGATCCAGGCCGGAACCGGATCAAGGAAAAGACGCATATGACGGACTACGATGGACAGAAAGGAATAGTGGAAAATCAGCGCAAATACCCACAGCCATTTGGATGACTCATAGGTGATTTGCGGTCCATCATGAATTTCCGATTTGGTGTTTCTAAAAAGAGACCGGAAGGTCACTATTTCCAAAAACATTCTTGCTACCACTTCGGCGTTCGTGGAAGGAGCTTCCAGCCTGTCATGCTTGATAAAATCCAGCGATTTGCCCTGCCCGCAGGTAGTCTGTATCGGAAATGGTACCGGGGATTTCGCCCATTGCACCACTTTGTAGACACAGCCGCCCAGGAAGATCATCATGGCCAGATACGGCAGGGCGACACCAAATAAATAGGGCATCCCCGGTATCTGAGATCCGAGCCAAGCAATCAGTATCAACGCTATGACTGCTAGGAATGAGAAGGCGTACTTCATTTCTTACCTCGCTTCAATTGAACTGTTTTGGAAACCACGCAGTAAAACAGAGCCGGCTGTTTCCCGCATGGAGACCAGTTAAATACCGTTAGCCTTTGTTAAAACTCTGTTATTATCTGCAGAAAGCAGTTTTGAGGGACACCTGCTGTCTGTTAATATGTGACTTCCCGACTTAATTTCAGCGATTCGCACCTGGCAGAGACGCTCCCGGAATTGCATGTAAATATCAAAGGCAGCAAGTACCGCGAGATCGACGGCGAACTCGAAATCATACAATTCGTGCACTAGGTTTTTGCGCTCCTTGTCGGCGGCAAAAACCTCCCTGGTGATATGTTTTACGGCATTCAAAGGGGCCACGGCCTGGGATGGCGAAAACTCCTGAACCGAGCGGATGCTCATAATTTGCTCAAGAGGCGCAAGAAATTCCTTGGAATCAGCCCCCCTGACCAGCAGGGGAAAGAGTCTGTTCAAGGCCTCCCGGATATTGCCACCGACAGGATTGGCAAATTGATCACGTTCCTTGATGAAAAATCCTGACGAAATATAGGTAGAAAGGGCGTATTCTACCCATTTATTCACGATTTTTTCTCTGTGGTTCCGGAAACCTTCGGCAAGATCCATGCAAATACAACCTGTAATTAAGGAGTTATTCTTCCGTGAACGGTCGACAGGAGAAAGAAAGACGAATGAATGCCCATTCACAAATTGACATCTCTAGCACCTTTTCCCCTCTTTTTCAAGAATATTTTTGTCGTGCTCAACACGCTCAAAAGGCTGTAAAGAGAGGGGTCTTGGGCTATTTCACAACCTTGGAAGGCGGCTGATATCGCCAACAATATTTACAGCTTCGCGAATATAAGGATCCTCCTTGACATTCTTCAGCCAGATTTCTTTCGGGTCACCCTTATCGTCGTCCGATTCCTCAAAATCACTGCCATCTCCCTGCTCTTCGCGATATTTACGATAATGGGCGCCAATTTTTTCCCGCATAAGCCGTGATTCTTGTCGTTGATTGCGCATATCCTCAAGATCTATTGGCATTACGCTATGTTCAGCACGATCGGCAGCTTTCACTGCCTCCTCGGCTATGGTTTTCAGTCCCTCATCTTTCTCGACACGCTCACGGCTCAGCCTGCGAAGTGATTCGAAATCAAAAGATTTTTCACTCCAAGGAGTGAATTTAACCGGTTCGATGGAGTCCCAGGGCAAAGAAAAATCGAGATAACGTTCGCCGGACTTGATATGTTCAAAGAGATTCGGCAGAAAAATGTCAGGCTCCACTCCTTTGTATTGAGTCGAACTGCCATTTACCCGATAGAATTTTTGGATCATTATCTTCAGTGCCCCAAGATCGTCATATTTCCGCATATGGAGAAGAGGAATATTTTCATTGAGGTCGATAATCGTTTGCACCGTGCCTTTGCCGTGGGTATGTTTGCCCCCGACAATTACGGCTCGTTTGTAATCCTGCAGGGCGGCGGCGACGATCTCGGATGCCGAGGCCGAAAACTTGTTGACCAGCACCACCAAGGGGCCACTGTAATACTCTTTTGCATCGGTATCACTGAGGATTTTTTTATCGCCAAAGCTGTTCTTCACCTGCACCACCGGCCCGGACTTTATGAATAGTCCTGCTATATCCACAGCATCGACTAAGGCTCCTCCACCATCGTCGCGCAAATCGAGAACGATGCCATCGACGTTTTCTTTCTTCAGTGCAACGATCTCCTTCAGAGTATCATCGGTGGAATTGCGCCCCTTTGAACCATTGCGAATTCCCTCAAAATCACGATAGAAAGTCGGAATATAAATGTACCCTGTTTTTCGTCCACCGGTCGATTCGATGATCGTGCTTTTAACGAAAGTTTCCTCAATTTGTACGACATCTCTTATAATTCTAATAACCTGAGAACTGCCCTCAATCTTTTTGACCGTCAGGGAAACCGCTTTCCCTTTCGGTCCGCGAATGAGCCGAACGGCATCCCGCAACCGCATATCGGTTATATCCACAGGCTCTTCCCCTTCCTGTGCCACCTGCAAGATAATATCCTCAGCTTTCAGGGTGCCTTGTCTGGCCGAGGCGCTGCCGGGAATTATTCGAATAACCTTGATAAAGCCATCGTCCTCCCGAAGGAGCGCACCAATGCCTTCCAGGCTGCCTCGCATACTGATATCAAATTGCTCCTTGCCGGCCGGCGGGATATAGTTGGTGTGCGGATCAAAGGCCCTGGCGACACAGTTGAAAAATCTGTCGTAATGATCCTGCAGGGTTTCTTGGTGCATACGTTGGAAGAAGGTCTTGTTGCGTTTACTGACTTTGGTGAGTGCCTCCTGCCACAGTTCCTCCTCACTCTTCTTTTTGCCGACCTTTTCCTTGTCCTTCGGTTTGGCCTGCTCCTCTTCAAGATCGAGAAACTGAGAAATGACCTGAGCTTTAAGCAATTTCCGCCATCGCTCCTTTAATTCTCCTATATTTTCTGCAAAATTAGTTTTCTCAGGGTCTGTCTCGTATGACTCCTTTCTTCTGACATCGAAATTGCCGACAAACAGGTCTCCGGAACCGGTAGGAATCTTTACACTGTTGTTGGCCAGCATGGCTTCAGCCGCCTTCTGCACCAAGTCGATTTTTTCGTTAATAATATCGTAGCCGGTATCCGGCAGAGTGATGCGGCCGTTGGCCAAATTATCACCGATATAAGGTGCGAAAGCACGAAGTTGCTCGACATCTTTTTTAAGGAGAAATCGTTTTTGGTAATCCAACTGCTTTATGTAAAGGTAAAAAATGTTCTGGGCCAGTTCATTATTGATTACCTTATCACTGAAATGGAGAGCTGGCAGTTGCTTGCTGAGCAGGTAGCCGATAAATCTGTTTCGCTTTTGGTCAACTTTCCCGGCTTCACCGGGCGCAGCGTCGGATATTGCGGAAAGGGAAAGCAAACAGAACAACAGGTGGAACACGAGGAAATTGCGTATAATTTTCATAATTCTTAAAAGAGGGGGTTCGGCAGCCAAAGACAGTCCATATTTATCCCACAAGAGATAACAGAACAGCTAAACAAATACCATGACAAAGATATTTCCCTGAAAAAATAAAAACAGATTCCCACTCACGGCAAGAACCCCACCAAACGCCTTCAAAAAGATAGGCGGCGATCGCCCCCTCTCCTCCTGGAAACCGCAGTAGTCTGTTGTTACTGGCCCGGAATAAGGCAATGCCTGCGTGATGATGGAAAATCAATCGGCAGAGAGGCAGTAAGCAGCAATTCCGGCAAATTTGTTTATCAGATCAACGCCCAGTTCAGCCGCGAAAACCTTCAATTCACGGTGGCTGCAGTTGATTATTGACGGCCGTTTTCCGCTGCTTACTTCGGCATGCTCTGTTGTCAGAAAAACTTGAAGAGCATCGGCTGCTTGCCTCCGCACTCCGCCCGGATCCATCTTCTGCCGCTCGCAGAAGGTGCAGAATCGCCGATAGTTGATAATCGATCGACGGAGCCCCCGGTATGTCTTAGTACAACAGTTGGCGTGTTGCAAATCCCGGAGGACAATTTCCAAAAAACGCTCGACCGCCGCCTCTCGAAGCATATCGAATTGCTCTTTATTGAGAGTTGCCCGTGGCCCATCTTTTGCCCGGGTGAGATAATAAAGAGCCGAATGCAGCGCAATTTCCGGCGTTTCTCCGGAGTGCCTCACCAAATACCACTCATCTTCCAGGATTTCGCTGAGGTTACCGCCCATCTTCTTCCTTGGTCAGGCCAAACAATTCGCGCACAATCGTTACTTTGAGATCACTATTGTCGCGCCCGGCGCATGATTCGCTCTTGAGGTACATCAGCGGGTCGTGGAGAATTTTGGCAACCATGGCCTCCACCATTTTCACCAGGGTTTTGCGGTCAATATCATCCACCTGAGGCATCCTGGCCAAGGTTTTTTCCAATTCACCAAGGGCGATATCGTCCAATTTTTTCTTCAGGGCTTGAATGGTCGGAGTTACCGCCACTCCTTGATACCAGCGCTGAAACTTGAGCGTTTCCTCATCGACAATGCGACCGGCCTTTACCGCCTCCTTGTCGCGCTCCGATTTGTTGATTTCAACGACATTGCTCAGATCATCGATGTCATACAGGTAGACATTGTCAATTTCAATAAGGCGTGGATCAAGGTCGCGGGGCACGGCAATATCGATGAAAAACAGAGGGCTGTTCATCCGCGCCCGCATTACCGATTTCACCTCATCTTTATGGAGGATAATATCGGTCGCGCCGGTAGAGCTGATTATGATATCGACATGTTCGAGTTGTGGCACCAGCTCCCCGATGGAAATGGCCTTGCCGTGAAAACGTTTTGCCAAATCAACCGCCCTGCTCAAGGTGCGATTGGCAACGATCACCTCGGCCACTCCCTGTCCGACCAGATGTTCGGCGGCAAGTTCGGCCATTTCCCCGGCACCGATAAGGAGTACCTTTTTGTCTTTGAGATTACCGAATATTTTTCTGGCAAGCTGGACTGCAGCATAACTAATCGAAACAGCAGAGGAACCAATAGCCGTTTCGCTTCGTACCCTTTTGGCAACAGAAAAGGATTTATGCAGTAATTTGTTGAGAAGTGGCCCGGTGCAACCGAAACGGGCGGCATGCCGATAGGCTTCTTTCAACTGCCCGAGTATCTGCACTTCTCCCACCACCATGGAATCAAGGCTGGCGGCGACCATGAATAAATGATGTACTGCTTCCTGGCCATAGAGAAGATAGAGGTAGTGATTTGCCTCTGTTCGGGGAATCTGCTCGCCAAAAAGAAAGGCGACAACCTTGTCTTCTATATCGAATTGTGGCTCAGCGACCAGCAGCAACTCGACGCGATTGCAGGTGGAAAGCAGGTAGCATTCACGCAGGCCGGCAATTTGCTTTAATGCCGCAAGCGGCTCTTCGTAACCGCCGGACACAGCAATTTGCTCACGTATTTCCACCGGAGTATTTTTGTGATTCACCCCGAGCAAAATGATATTTTCACCTGGCATAACTATGCACCCCTCCAAGCAGATATGTTACGCCCCACAGGGTAAAAATAACTGCAGTGAAACCGATCACCGCCATAACGGCGGCCCTCTTACCGCGCCAGCCGACGGTAAACCGTTGATGGAGTTGAACCAGGTATATGAACCAGGTAATCAACGACCAGGTTTCTTTGGGATCCCATTGCCAGTAAGTTCCCCAGGCCTGCCGAGCCCAGATGGAACCAGTGACGATACCTATTGTCAAAAAGATAAAGCCCGCGGTAAGGCAGTGATTATTCAGTTGATCGAGAGCATCAAGAGAGGGAAACCGGGAAAAAAAATAACCGAATTTCTTGCTTTTGAGTTCCCTCTCCAGCAGCAAATACATCAGGCCGCCGCAGAAGGCGAGCGAGAGAAAACCATAGGCAATAAGGGAAACCCCGCCATGAATAGGCAACCACAGACTCTGCAAAGCCGGTAGCAGAGGGTCGATTTTTTTTTCAGAAAACGATGAAATAACGATAAGACAGAAAATAAGGACAGAAACAAAGGTACCGAAGTTTTTTACAGAATGCCGCCACCTGAAAGAAAGATAGGCCCAGGTGGTGGCCCAGGCGAAAAAAAACACCGCCTCGTGCTGCGAGGTAATCGGGGTATAACCGGCAAGCGCAAAACGTACAAGGATATAGAGGGATTGGAGAACTCCCGAAACGACCATAAGAACCCGGGCAATTTTGCGAATCTGTTTATTTTGACTAATAAAATAAACCAAATAAGCCGCGGTGACGACAAAAGCAATGCCAAGAATCGCCTGAAAAAGGAGGTAAGTGAGTTCTTCCATGGATTTCCCAGTAAACAAGAGTGTCAGGCATGGCGGTTAACTTTCCCGCCAAGGCTGTTTCATTACCTTAATGTATCATGCTTTTCAAGAAACTGCCGAACCAAGGCAACGGCATCGATTTCCGCCGGAAGCTCGCGCAGGAGCAACATTTGCAATTCAAACCAGTTGGCCGCAAGCAGCAGATCGACTATCCCCATTTGCAGCAATCTGCCGAACAGTTCGGTGTGCACCGCCGTCTCATCTTGCCCGTCAAGCAGCCTTTCCCTTATCAGGGCAAGAAGGTCGACCACTGCCTCGTATTCCGGTCCGATTGCTTCTTCCAGCTGCCCCCGAATCTTCTTTGCCAAGGCAGGGCTGCCGCCTCCGGTGGCAATGGTTACCAGCATCTTGCCACGGCGAAAATGAGCAGGAACATGGAAATCACTGCCGCCGGGATCATCGGCACTATTGAGAATACCGGCCGACCTTGCCGTCTCATTTTTTATCCGAAGCTGGACGTCACGATCATTAGTGGCGGCGAACACCAGAAACGCACCCTTCAGGTCTCCTTCGACATAGCCTCTTTGCAACCACTCGATTTTCCCTGCATCGGAGAGAATACGCAGTTCCGTTGCGATGGTCGGACTGATAACTCGGATCCGCGCCTCGGCTTCTAAAAGACCTCTGACTTTGCGCAGAGCGACTCCGCCGCCACCGACTACCACGCAGAGTCGGTGGGTTATTTGCAGATTAACTGGATAAAAAGGCATAAGTGTCGTTCTTTTTGTGGTGTTCCCGGGAAGGCGGTCAAACCTCAACCAAGAGAAAATGTTGTCCTCTTAGGAGCTATTGTTTATGGCGCAAGCGATTGACTATAATGGTTTTTTCCTTGCCATCGCGCCTGATGGTCTGTTTTTTTATGGCAATATCGAAATCTTTGTCGGCAAGCTTGAGAAATTTTGAGAGGCTCTGCCGGGTCGCATCATGGGCTAAAAAGATCGTCCCCTCCGGCTTCAGGAGGGTTGAAAAAATATTGAGCAGAGGCTCGAAAAAATCGTCCCGAAAGAGGATTTCCGCACCGGCCAAGATATCAAATGGCCCAAGTGTCCGGCTTTCCAGCCAATCGAGGTGAACGAATGAAATTCCCTTCAAGCCTGATGCCGCGGCACTCACCCGCTGAAAATCCATAATGATATCTTCATAGTCGCTGAGGGTTACCGTGTAACCGGCAGCAGCCGCAGCAAGACCCGGGGCACCGAGTCCGGCTCCCAGTTCAAGGAGCTGTTTGCCTTCCGTATCCCGCTGCGACCCAAGCACGTAAGCCAGCACCATGGCGGCGTCCCAGAGCCGAATCCAGAAAGGGAATTCCGACACGTTGGCGAAGGGATCCTTGCCGTCGAGAAATTCCTCAAGATCGGCAATCTTTAAAAGTCGAAGTCGTTTTTCACCAATATCAAACCGGTCAAAGGTCAGTTTATATTTGGCCCTGATACGATTGTATATCTGTCGTTCCGGCTCGGGAAGAGTTCGTATATCCATTATTATGAAATCAATCAGTTGAGTAAACTGCGAATATCTTTTTCGAGAACGGTATGGGTAACATACCCGGTGTATTTTTTCACCACATTGCCAGTTTTGTTGACAAGAAATGCCACGGGAATACCATATATCCCGCCAAAATCGTTAGATGTCTTTGCTTCAGCCAGGAACACGGGGTAGTTGATCGCTTTTTTTTCAATGAATTTTGCAACTGTAGCCGGACCCTGCTGATCGACAGACATACCGATCACCGAGAAACCGGCATCCACCATATCCGTATGCAACTTGACTAATGTGGGAACCTCCTCCACGCAGGGTCCGCACCAGGTAGCAAAAAAAGTTAACAGGAGTACCTTACCTTTAAAAATGCTCGAGTCGACAATCTTTCCATCACGGACATTCTCAAGAGCAAATGATGGCATTTTGGTGGCTGCAATGATTTTCTCAGGCAACATCAATCCACCCGATATCATAAGGAAAGCCAGAATGGCAAAGATACATTTCCGCTGTTTTTTCATTATTCTACTCCCAGGATGATTTCATTATTGGCTCTTCTATGATATACTCTTGCGACAATTTATTCCATATTCCTTGAAAGTCAACAACGGGCAAGATGACTCGGCGGGATTCCACTACCGGCGCTGTTGCGAAATTGCTCGATTCGCCGCAATAATAATAGCTTTTTACCCGAACTCTGGGTAAATGGTTTTATTACCTACCGTGAAGGGCCATAAGAACTACTCTATTATTTTAGGATATCAATGAAACATTCGTTTTTGATTTGTTCCACGAGAAGATGCCTCGGCAAGATTCTGGCACTCTTCCTTCTAGGCTTGTGTCTTCCGTCTACCGGCGGAGCAGAACTGGTCGATAAAGTTCTGGCGATTGTCAACGACGAGGTGATCACTCTCTCCGAGGTTGAAGAAGAAGCCGGAAGGATATATCAAGCCATGGTCAAAGAGTCATCCGGGCAAGCATCATTAGCAAACGCCTTGACTGAAGCACGGGAAGCCGCCCTCAACGGACTGATTGACCGCCGTCTCATCAACCGGCGGGCAAAATTGACCAACACCACAGTAACCGACGAAGAGCTTGCCGCCGCTTACGACAATACACGCAGCCGTTCAGGTCTCGACCCGGTGGAGTTTAAAAAGAAACTAGAACGTTCCGGTATGACCGAGGAAACCTATAAAAAACAGCTGCGCGATCAAGTCTTGCAAAGTAAGCTCGTCAGCTTAGATGTACGCTCCAAAATAGTCGTCACCGATGAAATGATTCGCGACTATTACAAGGAACATTATACCGCCAAAACCGAAAAGGGCAGTTTCTACCTGCTGCAGATGGGATTCCAATGGAACCCTGAAGTGAACGAACCGGGAAAAGAACGAGAAGATAAGACGGAAACCAGGAAACGGGCGGAGCGCGCTCTGGAGCTGGTGAACAAGGGTCAGGACTTCAAGGATATCGCCAAAAAATTCTCCGATTTACCCTCGGCGAGCGATGGCGGCGATCTCGGCATTCTCAGTCTCGATGACATGGCTTCGGTCATGCGAACGGCTATTGCCCCTCTAAAACCGGGAGAAGTGAGTAAGATCATCGAAACCTCCGATGGTTACCAATTCTTCAAACTACTCTCGACCAAGGACGAAGCAGCTTCAACCTCCTCTGCCTATGACAAACTGAAAGAGGAGATGAGGGAGAAACTCTACGAAGAAAAAATGAAAGTCGCCTATTCCGAATGGGTTAAAAAGCTCAAAGAGAGCGCTTATATCCAAAAGCTATAACCTTAACTGTTGGTTATCTAAAAATAAATTATGTCACTCCCTTCCACTAGTATGGATAATATACTCCTCGGAGAATTCCTCCGCGAAACACGCATCAAATTGGGACTTGACCTAGAGGCGGTCGCCGAAGGGACACGGATCTCACCAAAAAATCTTCTGGCCATAGAAGAGAGTAACTTTGCCGCCCTACCGGCGGAGGTGTTTACCCGGGGCTTCTATACCATTTACGCCAAGTGCCTTTCTCTCGATCCGGTGGAAGTACTTGCGATGTATGGAAAGGAGCGGAAAAACCTGCCGAAGGAAAATCAATACAACACCCCTCCGCCCAACAGACTCGCACAGAACATGAAAAATCTCGCTGACCCCCCGAGTTCTTTGCCCTTTGCTTATTTTGGTCTTTCGCTCTTGCTGCTTCTTCTGTTTGGTGCCTTTCTCTGCTGGTATTTTTCCTGGAACCCGGCTTCTTACCTGAGCATCAAACTGCGCAGTCTCGATGATGCCCAGCAGGTGCTGCAAGCGAAGAACGGAGGCAAGCAAGCAACGGTTCCGCAATCGGTTTTTGCTATGGCCCAGAGCCGGAACACGACACCGGCAAAACCCAACCTGCTGGATCTTTCAAGCCCCACCATGGCAACGGCCGCCACCAGCCAACCGGATGGTCGTGAGAACCTCAGTGCAACGGGAACGACCAAATACCATATCAATGCGGTCTTCCAGGAAGAAACAAAGATTTCCCTGACACTTGATGACAACCCGCAACGCTCTATGACCTTCAAGGGCGGCGAACAGGTAAGCTGGCGGGCGGCGGAAAAACTGATACTCACCCTGCCGGTCAATAGCAGTGCGAAAATCTCTTTAAACGAAACCCCGCTCGAATTGCCCAAACCGGACAATGATTGCATCACTTTGGCGATTCCCGAATACCTCCTGAGATAGCCCTTAAACCGGCACCATGGAAACAGATGCCATTGTCCTCGACTGCACCGATCATGGTGAGTCGGACCTGATCGTCACCATGTTGAGCCAGACGGAAGGTCGAATCGCTGCCATCGCCAAAGGGGCCAAGAAAAGTCAGCGGCGCTTCGTCAACAAGCTCGAACTCTTCAGCTTTCTCCATATCGTCTGCACGAAAAAAGCGGGCAGAAGCCTGGCTTTTCTCGCCGAGGCCGAGCTGCATACAAGCTTTCTCAATATCCGTTATGATCTGGAACTCTACACCATTGCCTCGGTTATTCGCGAATTCCTGCTCGTCGGGATACGAGAAGAGGAACCGGATGAACGGATATTTCGCCTCAGCCTCTGGTCCCTGCACCACCTCAATCTCTTTCAGCAACCGAAAGCCATTCTTATCCTTTTTCTCATCCGCTACTTTGAGTATGTAGGCTACCGGCCGGATCTTTCGACATGCGGCAGGTGTGCCAACCAGGTCATTCCCCAGGCAAGATACAGCTTTGACCCAAGCAGCGGCAGAATCATCTGTTCCGGATGTATCAGCGGTTCCTTGAGAGGAATCGCCCTGTCGCACGGGACGATAAAGATTCTCCGCTCGGCACAAGACCTGCCGCTTGCGCGCCTGCATCGCCTGAAGATCTCCGGAACCATCCGCCAGGAAGCCCTGGCGATTCTTCATGCATACGGCAGACACCTGTTCCAAAGGGATATCGTGTCGTGGAGGATCATGCAGGCGTATGGTGGCTAGAGCGGCTAATCCGGAAGGGCGGACGAGGCAAAAAGCGCAGGCAAATACCCTCTATTCGAGATAACGAATTTCTCCGCTGTATTCGGTTTTCACCGAGCCATCGGCAAGACGAAGGATAAGTCCGCCGCTTGGGTCCAAACCCATTACCTCCGCCTGGTATTGCGGCGCGGTCATCACATCGAATCCATACAGCACCCGCCTGCCAAGGGTGTCGGAGAGACTCAGCCATCTATCGAGAAGAAGGTGGTTCCCCTGCCTGCCGGAAAACCCGTCCCCTCGCAGATCCCGGGCCTCTTCATGGTGGAGAATACCGAAGGTGAATGCCAATTTTGCAAGAAAGATTGTCGTGAATTCGGTAAGATCGATATCCCTGCCGAGAATCCGGCAAAGACTTGTCGCAGTCCCCTGAATCTCCGACGGAAAGGAGATGTTGTTGACATTGATGCCGAAACCGACCAGGGCGAATTCCTCGCCGTGCAGCGCCTCCGTGTAGCTTTCCACCAGAAAACCGGCAAGTTTTCTGCCCCCGACAAGAACATCGTTGACCCAGCGGAGACAACTCGGTGCCCCGCATATCTCGCGCACCGCCTCGCAACAGGCCACCCCTGCGGTCAGAGAAATGAAACTGCGCCACTGCGGCAAAAGCGTATTGGCAAAGACCATACACCCCCACACCCCGCCGCGCGGTGCGTGCCATGAACGGGTGAACCGACCCTTACACAGACTCATTTCATCGGCGAGGATAACCGTACCGCTGGCCAGCGCCCGTCCGCTGCCGGCGCATGCAGCAATCAGGCTGCGAGCATGATCCATGGCCCGCGGCAACCGATCGTGGCACTCTATGACCGAGCCGACAAAGGCGCCGTAACGAACTATCTCCGTCCTATCATACCGCACGGAAGCATCCTGCAGCAAAAGCTCGCGGCGCAATCGCTGCAACACTGCCTGGGGAGTGGGTTGGTTGTCAGCCATGATTTTCTTAAAAAGGCACGAAAAGACGCTCAGTGCTCACTGTCCCATTCGGCCTTGACCCGGGTGATGATCTTCTGGATCAACGGCAGCTTTTCCGGGGCACATACCCCCAAAAGAGGTTCCCCCTGGCCAACGGAGAGCCCCGGCTTGAAATAGATCGAATGAATAACTCCACGTTCTCCCTTATAAAATACAGGGGTATCCCGTTTCATGAGGGACATGGTGAGAATCTCCTCACCCGGCTCGATGGTCACCGCCCGTGCGCCCTTTTTATCGATCCTCGACTGAATATCGATGGCAAAGAAGTATTTCGCCGATTCCGGGGCCGGGAAGAGAGACAGAACATCCTTGAGGATGATTTCAATTATTTCCTTCTTCTTCAGCGGATGCTTGATGGTCATGAGCTTCACCCCGGCTTCGACGAACTGACCTTCCAGCTCGCTGTTGATGTGGGCGACAATCCCATTAACCTGGGCGTTGACGATCCGCGGATTCCTCTCGCGGTTGATCTCATAGAGGGCTGTACCGAGGATCTGTAGCCATTCACCACCGGCAGAAGCCACTTCCTGACCTACTCCAGCCTTAAACGATACCCTCCCGGTGTGCACCGAAAAAATATCCACATAGGTAAAGGGGTCGGCCTTGTATTTACTGAGTAATTGATCAAAATCCAGTTCGTTGGACATACAAACAACCTGATAAACCTTTTATCTGAATGGACCGACGAGGATTTTGCCGGTTCGGGAGACCACGAAAATGATCCTGCAAATCGCAGGCACTACGTTTATACCGGCTGAGAAGAGACAAGGCAAGTCCAATTTTCCCTGCCGACCCGCCATGCTGATAGCCGGTTTTATGTTTTCCACCCCTTTCATTGATGGTATAGTGAAATAATGACAGATTCCCCGAAAGATACCCTTTTTAATGTCGATTACGTACCGGAGGACTTCGTTTTTAACGAACGGGTGGTCGAAGTCTTCGACGACATGCTGGATCGCTCCATTCCCTTCTACCAGGAGGTGATAAAGGCATCGGCCCAGCTGCTGGATACCTTTCTTACACCGGGCGATACCGTCTATGATTTAGGCTGCGCCACCGCCACCAGCCTGCTCCTTTTCAGTCGCCTCCTGGACCACAAGAAGCTGCACTTTATCGGCCTCGACAACTCGGGTCCGATGCTCGACAAGGCCCGGTTAAAAGCGGAATTGTACAGCAAACAGGATAGCCTCTCCTTTGCCCTTGAAGACATTACCGCCTTTGATCACCAAGGAGCGGGCGGGATAATCCTCCACTATACCCTGCAGTTCATCAGACCCCTGCAACGCCAAGCCTTTCTTACCCGACTCTTCGATAACCTGCGACCCGGCGGGGTTCTTTTGATCAGCGAAAAGGTCATCAGCCATGACCGCCGCCTGAATCGCGAATACATAGCCAACTATCATCAGTATAAAAAATCCCGTGGCTACTCGGAGCTTGAGATTGCCAAGAAACGGGAGGCCCTGGAGAACGTCCTTATTCCCTTCTCGGTCGAAGAAAACCAGGCGATGCTCGGCAAGGCCGGCTTTACCTCCGTCGAAACCTATTTTCGCTGGTTCAACTTCGCCTCCTTCGTGGCGCTAAAACCCGTCTGACCTTCTTACCCAACCATGGATTATCTTTCGTACCTGCCCGCTTCGGCCAATATCGATACAATTGTCAAAGAACAGAGCAAACGCCTGGCCTGGGTGAACCAGGACAAGAAAGGATTTCTCCGCTATCGCACACCGGCCCTGCAACTCGCGCAGTATCGCGCCACCCGTGTCGACTGCAGCGACGACACGGTGATCATCGGCGACTCCCAAGAAATCAACGATTCCGACCGGCGGATCATCACCGACCGTCTCAAGGCCTTCATGCCCTGGCGCAAAGGACCGTTTTCGGTATTCGGCATCGAGATCGACGCCGAATGGCGCAGCGAAAGAAAATGGCAAAGGGTTCGCCCGGCCCTGCCCGATCTCTCCGGCAAAATCATTGCCGATATCGGTTGCAATAACGGCTATTACATGTTTCGCATGACCCCGGCGCGGCCTAAACTGGTCCTCGGTTTCGAGCCTTCGGTGCAGCATTATTACTGTTTCAAGGCCCTGCAGGGCATGGCCGGATGCCCCGGTCTCGACATCGATCTCCTCGGCGTCGAGCATCTGCCCCTCTTCAACTCCTGTTTTGATGTGGTGTTCCTGATGGGAATCATCTATCATCGCCCATCTCCGGTCGATACCCTCCGCGATATCCTGACCGCCCTGAAACCGGAAGGGACCCTTATTGTCGAGTCCCAGGCCATCCCGGGTGAGCAGCCGATGGCGCTTTTCCCGACCGACACCTATGCCAAGGTCCCCGGCACCTACTTTGTGCCAACCGGGGCCTGCCTTTGCAACTGGATGAAAAAAGCCGGCTTTGCCGATATTGAGATGTTCTGCAGTCATCCCATGTCAGGGACCGAGCAGCGCCGGACCGACTGGATGACCTTTGAGTCCTATGCCGACTTTATCGCCCCGGACAACCCGACCGTGACCGTCGAGGGCTATCCGGCACCCTGGCGCATCTTTGTTAAAGGCCGGAAAAAAGCTTGAGCCCTTCCCAGTAAAAATGGCGGCGAGTGTTGCCATTCCCGACAACTATGGTTACACTGGATCAACGCTTATTTTTTCTCATATACCAAGGAGCCCTAGAATGGATTTAAAAAAATACACCCTGTACAGCAGTGGTTTGAAAGGTGCCGAGGCAACATTTGGCGAAGCAGCGGAAAGAATGGGGATAAACGAGGTTGTCTATTCGTTTGAAGGCCATAAACTGACCCGCGAGCAAAATGTCAGCATTCTCGGCAAGGAACAACTCGAAAGGGGTGATATCAGCATGGAACTCGCCTCACGTATGCTCAACCGCACCTACTACGAGACGGAAAAAATCCGCAAGGTTTTGCAAACCATATTCCACATGGTCAACAGCGGCCACCAGGTGTTTGTCATCGGTGCTATCCAGGAAGATGGCTCGGTTAAAGGCGGTACCGGTTGGGCAGTTGAACTGGCCAAGATGTTTAATCGTCCCCTGCATGTTTTCGATCAACCGCAAAAGAAATGGTTTACCTGGAAAAACAGCTGGAAAGAAGATTCCCCGCGTATTGAATATGACACCTTCGTCGGCAGCGGCACCCGGTATCTGAGCGATGCGGGACGAGAAGCCATTGATAAACTTTTCGAGGATTCCTTCGCCGGCAAGTAACAGACAACCGTTCTTCGGGGTGGTCTCCTGCCACCCCCCTTGTTTCTCTTCTTGCCGCAATCAACACCCAGTGGCAACTCCAGCAAAAAAACAGTCAGGCAAGGTTTTCCCCAAACCGAGTGAATAGCCTTGGTTTCCCCACTTTTCTCAAGCCATCATCCTGTAGGAGCAAATATGCCAGAAACCAATACCGCAGGATCGCAGCTTTGTCCCGGCTGTCGAAAACTCATAAACCGGTCGCTCAACCGCTGTCCCTATTGCGGTATGAAGCACCCGGGCTCGCGGTGGAAAAACACCCTCCTGGCCGGTAGTGCTAGCGACGCCTACCCTCTGGTGACCGTGCTCATAACCGTCAACGTCATCATGTTTATCCTCGCCATTGCCATTGACCCACGCTTCACCGGCTTTAATCCCTTCGAGTTTCTCGCTCCATCCAACCAAAGCCTCTTGATTCTCGGCTCGACCGGAGCCATGCCCCTGTTTCAGCTACAACGCTGGTGGTCCCTGGTGGCCGCCGGTTTTTTGCATGGCGGACTGCTGCATCTGGTTTTTAATATGCTGGCCCTGCGCCAACTCGCACCGCTTATGATCCTTGAATTCGGCACCAACAGGACAATTATCCTTTACACTCTGGGCGGCGTCGGTGGTTTTTTCATCTCCAGCCTGGCCGGAGTGTCGTTCACCATCGGTGCCTCGGCGGCGATCTGCAGCCTGATCGGCGCCCTGCTGTATTACGGTCGGAGCCGTGGCGGAATCTATGGCCGGGATATCTTCAGCCAGATTGGTGGTTGGGCGGTTGGGATTGCCCTCTTCGGCTTTTTGGTCCCGGGGATTAACAACTGGGGGCACGGCGGCGGCATGGCGGTCGGTGCGCTTCTTGCTTATCTGCTTGGATATCGAGAAAAAAAGCAGGAAACCTTCAGCCACAAGGTCCTGGCCATGGGGTGTATCATCGGCACCGGCCTGATTCTCGCCTGGTCGTGCCTGAACGGTATCCTCTTTCTCTTGTTTGGCAAGTGAGCCAATGGCAAAAACAACTCATCCGGGAAACCCACCCGCCTTTTATCGGAGTCCTCATGACTCACCTCCGATAAAAGGCGGTAATTTTCCTATTCGTTAGGATCGATTTTCAAAATTTTGCCGCCCGGCTTAAGGCTGTCGCCTTTTTTGGCATTGATGAACGTTACAATTCCGCCCATTTCCGCAAGGATAGGGGTTTGCATCTTCATGGCCTCCATGATTGCCACCCTGTCTCCGATCAGGACCTCCTGCCCTTCATCCACGGTGATCTCGACAATTTTTCCGGAAAACGGCGAACGGACATCACCCGCCTTGGCCAAGTCGAGAATCTCCTCCTTGCTGAGAATGGGTGCCTCACCTTGTTTTCCTGCCGCCGTTTTCGCCTTGAAATTGAAAATTGAAGGATGATGGTCAACATTGAAATAGACACTGGTTTCGCCGGAGTCATTCACCGGCGAGGGCCCAACCTCAATCATATGTTCCTTGCCGTGGTGATCCCTGAAGGTGATTTTTTCTCCAACAGCATAGCCGCCCTTGCGAAAAAATATCGATGGCGACAGGACGTAAACCTGACCGTATTTTTCCGAAAACTTGAAAAATTCCACTGCATCATTGGGATACTGCAGATACAGGATAAGCTGTTCGTCGGTCGGTTCGACTCCGAGCAGTTCGGCTAACGCATAGCGTTCGTGGGCCATATCCATATCGGCAACGGCATCGACCCCTCCCTCTTTTTCCAGTACCTCTCGCCAGTCATCGCCGAGGACCTTTTGGTATATCCACTCCTCCGGCCGATAGAAAGGGAATGGCCCGTATTTGCCAAGCAGAAGATTACGCAAATCACCGGAGGGATTGCCGTAACGCTCCCCGCCAAGCACATTGGCCACCGCGGTAGTCCAGAGAATCTGCGAGCCGGGGGTAACCGACCAGTAGTTGCCGAGTTCCTTCTGCACCCGGGGCAGTTCCTTGTGCAGGATATCCGGCATACGGTCGAGAAACCCTCCCTTGGCCGCCTGCTCAAGGCTTGACCCCATTGCTCCACCGGGCAGTTTGTGGATCTGTACGGTTGGCTGAAAACCCTTGATCTGCGACTCAAACTGCTCATAATAGCGACGCTGATCACGGATGACCTCGGAGGTGGCGATAACCGCCTCCTCATCCAGACCCACCGGGTCATAGCCGTATTCTTTCAAAGTCTGGACGACCGTCAACACCGGCGGTGGTCCGTAAAAACCGGTGAACGATGAATCGGCGGCATCGACTATCGTCGCCCCGTTGCGCACCGCCTCAACAATCCTGCCGACATCATTGCCATCGGTATTGTGGCCGTGATAATGAATAGGGACATCGGCATATTTCTGTTTCAGGGCATCAACCAGTTCCCCGATCCTTTTCGGTGTCCCCAAACCGCCGTGGTTCTTGATGCACAGGGTTATATCCCGGCCGGTTACCGCGATGATCTCTCCCGCCTTGGCGACATAATATTCGTTGCTGTGCTCCGGTCCGGTTGAAAAGCAGATGCACGGTTCATTCAGTTTTCCGGCCTTGCCCACTTCCTCAAAGACTGCATGCATATTTGGGACATAATTGAGAAAATCAAAGGTGCGCCAGACATCGACATATTTGGCGAACTCTCGCACGGTAAAACGAATGATGTTCTGTGGATAGGGTCGATAACCAAAGAGATTCACCCCCCGGCAGAGGGTCTGAAACATGGTGTTCGGCATTTTTTCCCGAAGCTTTCTCAGCTTCTGAAAGGGATCGACCTGCTTGCGCAGGATATCCACATGAATCGATGCACCACCGGTAATCTCTAGCGAAAAATATCCGGCTTTGTCACGATTTTCCGCGGCCATGAGGTCGGTATGCAGGAGGATCCGGTTTTTGAAGTCGGACTGGGACTGGTCGCGAGCCGTGTTGGTAATGAAATAGCCCTTGGCCGTGCGCAAGGTGGCAAGTATATCTTTAACGGGACTGCCCTGAATAATGCGTGTCATTCTCTGTTCCTTATTATTAAAAACACTCTCAAGTTGATGGGTTTCTGCCCCTCAAAAAAAGTCTACTTGGCAAACGGATTTTCTCGGGAGTAATGAACTTGAGCAATAAATCTCGCCAATTTCCCAGCCTCGCTGGCATCCTCGTCATAATGGAAGATATGTGGATGGGTTTCAATATAGGAGGTATCAAAATTGCCGGTGACGAAATCCTTTTCATTGGCAATGTTCATATAAAACGGGATGGTCGTTTTCGGCCCCCTGATGGCAAAGTTGTGTAAACACCTCTTCAGTCGTCCGACCGTTTCTTCCCAGGTAAAACCATGCACCGTCAGTTTAACCAACAAGGAATCATACACCTCGGGGATTACATAGCCCTGGTAGACAAAGCCGTCGAGTCGCACGCCGAAACCACCGGTCGAACGGTAAACAGTAACCTTTTTTCCCCCTTCCGGCATGAAATCGTTTTTCGGGTCCTCGGCGTTGATCCGTACCTCAATGGCATGGCCACGGATCTGCACATCCTCCTGGGTGAAGGAGAGGGGCTTACCAAAGGCAATATTGATCTGGTTTCTGACAATATCGATACCGGTGATCATTTCGGTCACCGTATGTTCCACCTGCACTCGGGTGTTGATCTCCATGAAATAGTAATTCTGGTCCTTATCAATCAGGAACTCAACCGTCCCGGCGTTGAGATAGTTGGCAGCCTTGGCGGCCTTGACCGCGGTATCGCAGATCTCGTCAAGCAGCGGGCGGTTGTTAATCATCGACGGGGCGATCTCAATGAGCTTCTGATTGCGACGCTGAATCGAACAGTCCCTTGTGCCGAGGTGTACCGTATGACCGTGGCTGTCGGCAAGAATCTGCACCTCAACGTGTTTCGGATTTATAACCACCTTCTCGAGAAAGACGGAATCGTCATTAAAGGCTGCCAGGGCCTCGGCGCGGGCTACCGGGATCATTTCCTGCATCTCGGCATCCGTTTCAATCCGACGAATTCCCCGACCGCCGCCGCCGGATGTGGCCTTGAGCATTATCGGGTAGCCATATTTGGCAGCGAAAGACAGCGCCTCGGCAACGCCCTCCCGGCCCTGTTTCAGGTTTTGCGTGCCGGGCACCATGGGAATCCCCGCCTCGGCCATGATCTTGCGGGCAATAACTTTGTTGCCGAGATTAAGGATGATTTCCGAGGTCGGACCGATGAAGATGATCCCGTTATTCTCGCAGGCCTTGGCAAAAAACGGATTCTCGGCGAGGAACCCGTAGCCCGGATGGATGGCGCAGGCCCCCGATTTTTTCGCCGCTCGGATAATCTTTTCAATACTGAGGTAATCGCAACGCGGACCATCACCAAGGAGGATCGCCTCATCGGCAATGCGGATATGTCGCGACATTTCGTCCGGGGTTTCGTATACGGCAATGGCCTCATAGCCGAGTTCCTGGATAGCCCTGGTGAGGCGGATGGCAATTTCCCCGCGATTGGCTACGAGAATTTTCTTTTTCAATGCAGCTCCTTGTCCGGTTCAGTCCGGAATCTTCCGTAACTTTTTTTTGAGTTTCCACCGGGGGGCTCCCGGTTCCATTCTTTACTGACTCTGCCGGAACGTCGGCTACCGACCGGCGGTGAGATGCTTGATTTTAATCAGCTCCGTTCGACAAATCAATCAATAATATTTACTCTCGACTGCATTCACTGATATGGATAAATCGTTGTGGGTATTTTCACTGCATTACCACACTGTCTCTGATGCACCGGCAGGCAGGACTTTTAACCGTTTAGGGTTGACGAAAGTAGCCCTATCAAGTTATATATTGAAGTTTTGTCTGCATATTCAAGAGGGACAAAAAACACTCCCCTCCACCCACTTGCGATGACATGCGGGGTAAATCAACCACAGCTGAACATCAACAATGGCCTGAAATCGCAGCACTTACATGAACCACGGCGGCTACGCATCCTGCCCTTTGCCAATAGCCAGCAAGCAGCCCGCAACGATGTCCGACGCACATAAAGGAAAACTGCCATGAAAGCACTTATCGCCCTGGAAGATGGAACCACCTTTACCGGGCAATCATTTACCGGTCACGGCGAGGCTGTCGGGGAAATTGTCTTCAATACATCCCTCAGCGGATACCAGGAGATTCTCACCGATCCGTCATACACCGGGCAGATCGTCACCATGACCTACCCGCTGATCGGCAATTACGGAATCAACCCGGAAGACATGGAATCAGCGGCAATCCACCCCAGGGCCTTTCTGATTAAGGAATACAACGCCTATCCCTCGAACTATCGTTCCACCCGACCCCTCGCCGATTTCCTTCAGGAATTCGGAGTACTCGGGGTAGAAGGTTTCGACACCCGGGCCTTAGTCAGGCACATCCGCTCGAAAGGGGCGATGAAGGGCATGGTCTCGACGCTTGATCTTGACCATGAATCCCTGGTTCAAAGGGCCAACCAGTGGCCTGGCTTTCTCGGTATCGACCTGGTGAAGGATATCACCTGCAAAGAGCCCTACGGCTGGGCCGACAATCGTCCGGTTCCAGGCAGCAATTTCACCACCGCCGAAACCGGTCCAAAAGGAGCGCTGAAGGTTGTAGCCTTTGATTTCGGCATAAAATTCAACCAATTGCGAATCTTGACCGAGAAGGGTTGTCGAGTACAGGTGGTGCCTGCCCACACCAGTGCCGAGGCCGTCCTGGCCATGCAGCCGGACGGAGTTTTTCTCTCCAACGGTCCCGGCGACCCGGCCGGAGTCGAGGGAGTCGTCGATACCATCAGGGCACTGCTTGGCAAAAAACCGATCTTCGGCATCTGCCTCGGGCATCAGATGCTCGGTCTCGCCTACGGCGGTACGGCCTACAAACTGAAATTCGGTCATCGCGGCGGCAACCAGCCGGTCAAGGATCTAACCACCGGCCATGTGGAGATCACCGCCCAGAACCACGGCTTCTGCATCGATATCGACAGCCTGCCGCAAGGCGAGGTGGAAATAACCCACATCAATCTTAACGACAACAGCCTGGAAGGCATGCGCCACACCAAGTTTCCGGCCTTTTCCGTCCAGTATCATCCGGAACATGCCCCGGGACCGCATGACGCCATCTATCTCTTTGATCGCTTTATAAACATGATGCGCGGCTAACAGGGAGAGTGCACGATTAGGCACACAACTTTCACTTAGGCCGGACAACTCATAACGACAGCAACCACGGACAGATCATGCCGAAAAGAACAGACATCAAGAAAATCCTCATCATCGGCTCCGGCCCCATCATCATCAGCCAGGCCTGCGAATTCGACTATTCCGGTGCCCAGGCGGTCAAGGCCCTGAAAGAGGAAGGCTATGAGGTAGTACTCATCAACTCCAATCCGGCGACCATCATGACCGACCCGGAACTGGCCGACAGCACCTATATCGAACCGATCACCCCGGAATTCGTCGCCAAGGTCATCGAGAAGGAACGCCCCGACGCCCTGTTGCCGACCCTTGGCGGTCAGACCGCCCTGAATACCGCCATCAAAGTGGCGGAGATGGGCATTCTCGACAAATACAACGTCGAACTCCTGGCCGCCGACATCGCCGTCATCAAAAAGGCCGAAGGCCGGGAAGAATTCCGTGACGCCATGCGACGCATAGGCCTCAAGGTGCCGGAATCGATAATCGTCAAAACCCTCGATGCCGCCATGGTGGGCGGCGACCAACTCGGCTTTCCCCTCATCGTCAGGCCGAGTTTCACCCTCGGCGGTACCGGCGGCGGCGTCGCCTATAATCGTCGGGAACTGGAAACCCTGTGCACCGCCGGCCTCGACCTGTCGATGACCAGTGAGGTCATGCTGGAGCGCAGTCTTTTAGGCTGGAAGGAGTACGAGCTGGAGGTGATGCGCGACCGCAACGACAATGTCGTCATCATCTGCTCCATCGAAAACGTCGACGCCATGGGCGTGCATACCGGCGACAGTATCACCGTAGCCCCCATCCAGACCTTAACCGACCGGGAATACCAGGAGATGCGCGACGCAGCCATCGCCATCATCCGCGAGATCGGGGTTGAGACCGGTGGCTCGAACGTCCAGTTTGCCGTCAATCCGGAAGACGGCGAGATGATGGTCATCGAGATGAACCCGCGGGTGTCGCGCAGTTCGGCACTTGCCTCGAAGGCCACCGGTTTTCCTATCGCCAAGATTGCCGCCAAACTGGCGGTAGGCTATACCCTTGATGAACTGAAAAACGACATCACCCGCGAGACGCTCGCCGCCTTCGAACCGTCCATCGATTACTGCGTGGTGAAAATTCCCCGCTGGACCTTTGAGAAATTTCCCGAGGCCGACGATCTCCTCACCACCTCGATGAAATCGGTGGGTGAAACCATGTCCATCGGCCGGACTTTCAAGGAGGCGTTTCAAAAGGCCATGCGCTCGCTGGAAACCGGCCGGTTCGGTTTCGGCGGCGACGGCCAACAGGTGCTTTCGCACCTTGACAGGGAAGACCTGGAACTCGGCCTGCGGGTGCCCAACTCACGGCGCATTTCCCATATCTACGAGGCCTTGAAACGAGGCATGGATCTGGCGGAACTCAACGCCCTGACCAAAATCGATCCGTGGTTTCTCTACAACTTTAAGCAGATCGTCGAGACGGAAGAAGAGATCTCGGCACGCGGCCTGCAGGGACTGGACAGCGACTTTCTCCAGTACTGTAAGGAACGCGGCTTTTCCGATCGACAGCTGGCATTTCTCACCGGCACCGACGAAAATGCCATCCGCACACTTCGCCGGAAACTGGCGGTTCTGCCGGTCTACAAACTGGTGGATACCTGCGCCGCCGAATTCGAATCCTATACGCCCTACTACTACTCAACCTACGAAGCCGAGAACGAGGCCAAGGTCACCACCGGCAAAAAAATCGTTATCCTCGGCGGTGGCCCGAACCGTATCGGCCAGGGCATCGAATTCGACTATTGCTGCGTCCATGCCGCTTTTGCCCTCCGCGAGATCGGCGTCGAATCGATCATGATCAACTCCAACCCGGAAACGGTATCCACCGACTACGACACCTCCGACAAACTCTTCTTCGAACCCCTCACCCGAGAAGATGTCCTGAATATTATCGACCAGGAACAGCCGGATGGAGTCATCGTTCAGTTCGGCGGCCAGACACCGCTCAACCTCGCCGTTCCTCTGGCCGAGATGGGGGTGAAAATTGTCGGCACCCAGCCGGACGCCATCGACCGGGCCGAGGACCGCAAACGCTTCCAGCAATTCTTGCATAAGCTGGGCCTCCGCCAGCCCGATAACGATACCGTCCGAACCCTCGAAGAAGCCCTGGAAGCGGCTGAACGAATCGGCTATCCGGTGGTCGTCCGGCCCTCTTACGTCCTTGGCGGCCGGGATATGCGTATCGTCTACAACGATAAGGGGATCAGGGACTTCATGATCGCCATTGGCGGCACCACTCTTGAACACCCGATACTTATCGACAAATTCTTGAAAGATGCCATTGAGATCGACGTCGATGCCATCTGTGACGGCCACCGGACGATCATCGGCGGCATCATGGAACACGTTGAAGAAGCCGGCATCCATTCCGGCGATTCCTGCTGCGTTCTGCCGCCACATACTCTCAGTACCGCTGCCATCGAGGAAATCAAGCGGGCGACCAAGGCAATGGCCGAGGAACTCGGGGTTATCGGTCTGATGAATGTCCAGTTCGCCATAAAAGACAGCGACCTCTATGTCCTTGAGGTCAATCCCCGGGCCTCGCGTACCGTCCCCTTTGTCAGCAAGGCGACAGGCGTGCCGCTTGCCAAACTGGCCACCAAGGTGATGATGGGCGCTACCTTAGAAGAACTTGGACTGACAACCGAGGTTATCATCTCGCACTGGGCAGTTAAAGAGGCGGTTTTTCCCTTTGACCGCTTTGAAAAGGTGGACACCCTGCTCGGCCCGGAGATGAAATCCACCGGCGAAGTCATGGGCATCGATGACAATCTCGGTCTGGCCATTGCCAAATCGCAGCTGGCGGCCGGCTCCAAGGTACCCCTCTCCGGCAATGTCTTCATTAGTGTCCGCGATAGTGACAAGAATACCATCGTTCTCGTCGCCAAAGAACTGGTCGAACTGAACTTCACCATTTTTGCGACCACCGGCACTGCCGCATGCCTGCACGAAGCAGGGGTGTCCTGTCAGCTCGTCAATAAGATTTCCCAGGGTCGACCGCACATCCTCGACAAGATACGGGACGGTGAAATCTCCTGGATCGTCAATACTTCGCTCGGCAAAAGAACCACTGAGGATTCCTACAGCATCCGCCGAGCCGCCCTTGACTATCACATCCCCTATAACACCACAGCCAGCGGAGCCGCGGCCTTGGTCAAGGGAATGCGGGAAATGCAGAAGAAGCAGCCGGGCGTTCAACCTGTACAGTATTTTACACGACCCAGGTGATAGGTTAAGAATAATTCACTTATTGCTCGACATTCGATTTTTTCGATTTACCTTTAGTGCGTGCACAGAGATCCTGGAAGTCAGGAAGAGGTTCATGCTGTGCAGCCGGCCAAAACAAATGAAGCACTACAGATAACCAGGAGCACCGGAGACTTCGTTGAATACTTTTTATAAAAATCTGAGCATGTGGTTGGTGATTGGCTTGACCATGATCCTTCTTTTCAATCTTTTCAATAAGCCGCAAACCACTCAAACCTCGCTCACCTATAGCGAGTTCATGTCGAGCATTGAGAGCAAGGCGATCACCCGTGTCACCATCAGTGGCGATGTGCTTTCCGGCACCCTGCAGGACGGCAAACCGTTTCAGACCATCTATCCGATGGCCGACACCGAGCTTATTTCTATTCTCAGGAAGACCGGAGTCGATATAAACGTTAAAGAAGTCCAAAAAGACTCTTTTATTATGACCATTTTTGTCTCCTGGTTCCCCATGCTCCTGCTGATCGGCGTTTGGGTTTTTTTCATGCGACAGATGCAGGGCGGCGGCAAGGGTGGCGCATTATCCTTCGGCAAAAATCGGGCGCGATTGACCGAGCAGAGTAATAATAAAATTACCTTTGCCGATGTGGCAGGGATCGACGAGGCTAAGGAAGAACTTGAAGAGATAGTCGATTTCCTCAAAGACCCCGGGAAATTCACGGCGCTTGGGGGCAGAATTCCCACCGGCGTTCTCCTGGCAGGAGCACCGGGTACCGGCAAGACCCTCTTGGCAAAGGCCATTGCCGGCGAGGCGGACGTGCCGTTTTTCAGTATTTCCGGTTCCGATTTCGTCGAGATGTTTGTCGGCGTCGGCGCCTCCAGGGTTCGCGACATGTTCGCCCAGGGCAAAAAAAACGCGCCCTGCATTATCTTCATCGACGAGATTGACGCCGTCGGTCGGCATCGCGGTGCGGGCCTCGGCGGCGGCCATGACGAGCGGGAACAAACCCTCAACCAGCTGCTGGTCGAGATGGATGGCTTTGAAAGCAATGACGGCGTTATTATCGTCGCGGCCACCAACCGTCCCGATGTTCTCGACCCGGCCCTTCTGCGACCGGGGCGCTTTGATCGTCAGGTTATCGTCCCCGTTCCGGACGTTCGTGGACGTCAGAAAATTCTTGAGATCTATGCCAAAAAGACCAAAATGGCAGCCAATATCGATCTGGAGATCCTGGCCCGCGGTACTCCGGGCTTCACCGGTGCCGACCTTGAAAATCTGGTCAACGAGGCCGCCCTCATGGCCGCCCGCACCGGGGCTAAGGAGATCAACCTCGACTTGCTCGACAGGGCCAAGGACAAGATCATGATGGGCGCGGAACGGCGATCGATGATCATCAGTGAAAAAGAAAAAGCAATCACCGCCTACCATGAGGCCGGTCACGCCCTGGTGGCCTGGTTGTTGGCCGATACCGATCCTATCCATAAAGTAACTATCATTCCGCGCGGTCGGGCGCTTGGCCTGACCATGCAACTGCCGACCGACGACAAATACACCCATTCCAAAACCTACCTGGAAAACACCATCTGCATCCTCTATGGCGGGCGCCTCGCAGAAAAAATAATCTTCAACGAAATCACCACCGGGGCCGGCAATGATATTGAAAGGGCTTCCGCACTGGCGCGAAAAATGGTCTGCGAATGGGGGATGAGCGAGGAACTCGGGGCTCTCACCTACGGCAAGAAGGAAGAACAGATTTTCCTTGGCCGGGAGATCGGCCACAACCGCGATTTCAGTGAAGATACAGCCAGGTTGATCGATGTTGCAGTCAAAAAAATCATCGATACCGCCATGGAGAAAGTGGGTTTCCTCTTGGAAGAGCATAAGGATATTCTGGTTCGCATGAGCGAGGAACTTCTGGAAAAAGAGACCATCATCCTTCCCGATATTGAGCGGATTATCGAGGACCTGCGCCCTGGTCAGTACACCTCGCAAATCACCGCAACCAAAGCTGCAAGAAAGCGAGCTGCCTCCAAGAAGGATAAACCCCCAGTTGCTGCCGAGGTTACTCCCGTAGCGGCAAGCCCTGAAGGAACACCTGTCGAAGATGTGCCGCCCCAAGAACCGACCCTTGAGAAACCGGAAGAGCCTCGGGAAGCGAAGTGACAGTTGGACAAATGAAGATAATGGGCATCCTCAATGTGACGCCCGACTCGTTTTCCGACGGCGGCAACTTCGCCTCCCATGCGGCAGCTATCGCCCAGGCCGACCAACTGATCAGTGACGGTGCCGATATTCTCGATGTGGGTGGCGAGTCCACCCGCCCCTTTGCCGAACCGGTAACCGCCGAGGAAGAATTACGAAGGGTTATTCCGGTAATAGAGGCCGTCCGCAAAAAACATAGAATCCCTATCTCCATCGATACCACCAAGGCGGTCGTAGCCCACCAGGCGCTCAAGGCCGGAGCCGATATCATCAATGATATTTCGGCACTGCGTAACGATCCGGAGATGCTGACACTTGTGCAAAATACCCAGGTGCCGGTAATCATCATGCACATGCAGGGCACCCCTGCCGACATGCAGGTGAAGCCGGTTTATGTGGATGTCACCAGGGAAATCATTGCCTTCTTCAAGGAGCGTGTCGCTTGGTTTACTGAAAACGGTGTCGACCGCAATCGCCTGATCCTTGATCCCGGCATCGGTTTCGGCAAGACCCTGCAGCACAATCTTTCCATTTTAAAACACCTGGAAGAACTGGCAACACTTGGTTTACCGGTGCTTCTCGGCCACAGCCGCAAACGATTTCTCGGGGAGATCGCTGAAATTCCTCTGGAAGCGGCAAGGGATATGGCAACTGCCGTTGCCTCGGCTCTCTTGGCCGACAAAAGTGTCTCGATCGTCAGAGTTCACAATGTTGCCGCGACCCGCCAGGCACTCCTGGTCGCCGCCGCCATTGCCGGTGCTTCCTGAACCCATTGGCAAAGCGACCTTGCGGTTGTCTTAAGCCGTCGTTCAACAATAAGTAATCCGTTTCAATGTCATGAACGGCATAAGGGGCCGTAAAGAAATGGTGAAAATAGTATAAGTTATTTCTTAACGGCCCCTAACCTATCAGCTGCTCACTCTGCCTTCCGAACCAGGCAGTACTCGTCGAAAGTTATAAAACGAAAGATATATGGCGTGCCGACGGCGCCGACGGCAATCTCGTCACCATCCTGCAGTACCGCTGCCCCGCCGGTATCATGGCCTCCGACATTTCGCCCTTCGATCTTGGTGCCGCAAGCGCTTCCTCGGTCGACCAGGGTATATCCCCCATCACTTTTGACAATCTCAAAATGCTCCCTTGAGATATTCAGCCGATGGCCACGATCAAGGAGATAGAGATCGTTGGTGGGAGTGCTGTCATCATTTTTGGGACGCTCCATCTTTTCCAGTTTACCGTTGATGTTCGTAACCCTCGACTCCCTGCCTATCTTAAAAGGAAAGGCATATATGGCTATCATATCGCCGCGCAAAAAGTGTGCGGGGACAGCTTCAATAGCCTCCGGAGTAAGCGCCTGCAACATTGCCTTCGGGAGGCTCTCTGCCAAAATCTCCAACTTGTGGTCCATACGCTTTCGTTGCCTGGGTGAATGATCTTCTGTAAACCTCGCCTCTTCGAACCTTCAGCATATCTTCTCCTCCCCTGAATATCAAACTGTTTCTACCGCCAACCGGCCTCTTGCATTCTTCTGGTCGGCGGACTAGTATCTACCGGAATTGCCCATCCCCTTTTCCTCAACCCTAAACGACAAAGATGACCGCACCAACAACATATATTCGACAGATAGCCGGGCACCTGAACCTCCAGGAACAACAGATCAGCAACACCTTAAGCCTTCTCTCCGATGGCGGCACCGTGCCCTTTATCGCCCGGTATCGTAAAGAGCTTACCGGCTCACTCGATGAAGTAGCAATCGCCGCCATTCGCGAGCAGCACCAGAAACTGCTGGAGGTTGATAAGCGTCGTCAAACCATTATCGAAACCCTTACTAAGCTCGAACTCCTCGACGAGACCCTGACAAAACAGCTGCACAAGGCAGAGAGCCTCACCGAACTCGAAGACATCTACCTGCCATTTCGGCCAAAACGCAAGACCCGCGGTCTGATGGCCAGGGAAAGAGGCCTGGAACCTCTGGCCGAGAAGCTGGTAAAAGGCATTCGACCGCTACAGCTGCACCTCTTTCACGACCCGGAAAAAGGTGTCGCCGGCGACGAGGACGCCCTGGCCGGGGCAAGAGATATTATTGCCGAAGACATCAGCGAAAACCAACCAACCAGGGCCGAATTGCGCCGCCATTTCCACGAGCAGGCGACCATCGAATCCCAGGTGGTGAAAAAAAATATGGCCCAGGGTGAAAAATATAAAGATTATTTCGACTGGCGGGAACCCGCTGCAAAGGCTCCGGGACACCGGTTGCTTGCCATGTTCCGCGGCGCCCAGGAAAAGATCCTCAGCCTCAGCATCCGGCCACCGGAAGAAAGCGCTCTGCGCCTCCTGAAAAAAAGACATCTGCAGGCTGGTCCTTGGCAGGAGGAAGTGGCCATGGCCCTCGACGACTGCTACCTGCGGCTTCTCGCCCCCTCCTTGGAAAATGAGCTGACCGGGAATCTCAAAACCCGCGCCGACGGCGAAGCCATCCAGGTTTTTGCCGACAATCTCCGCCAACTGCTGCTGGCCCCACCTCTCGGCCAGAAGCGGGTGCTGGCGCTTGATCCCGGCTATCGCACCGGAGCCAAGACCGTCTGTCTCGACGGCCAGGGCAAGCTTCTCGACACCACCACCATCTTTCCGACGCACGGTGGCCGAAAGCTTGCCGAGGCGAGCGAAATCATTACCGGCTTGGTGAAAAAACACCAAATCGAGGCCATCGCTATCGGCAACGGCACGGCCGGCAGGGAGACCGAGGAATTTATCCGGACCCTCGGGCTTGACGCCGGCATCATCATCACTTTGGTGAACGAAGACGGGGCATCGATTTATTCCGCCTCGGAAATTGCCCGCTCCGAATTCCCCGACCATGACATTACCGTGCGTGGTGCCGTTTCCATCGGCAGACGCCTGCAGGATCCCTTGGCCGAACTGGTGAAGATCGACGCGAAATCGATCGGCGTCGGCCAGTACCAACACGACGTCAATCAAGGGGAGCTGAAGAAAGGTCTGCAGGAGGTGGTCGAGAGCTGTGTCAACAGTGTCGGTGTTGAACTGAACACCGCCAGCTGCGAACTCTTGACCTATGTCTCCGGCCTCGGCCCGACGCTTGCCGGCAACATCGTTGCCCACAGAAACAGCAACGGCCCCTTTACCAGCCGCAGGGAACTGCTCAAGGTGGCCCGCCTCGGTCCGAAAGCCTTTGAACAGTGCGCCGGGTTCCTGCGCATCAGGAACGGCAGCAATGTCCTTGATGCCAGCGCCGTGCACCCGGAACGGTATGCACTGGTGAAACGGATGGCGACGGATGCCGGCGTGCGGATTGATGACCTCCTGCAGTCGGAAACGATCCGGCAGAACATAGATTTGAAACCTTACCTTGATGACTCGGTCGGCCTGCCGACCCTGGTCGATATCATGGCCGAACTCGCCAAGCCGGGCAGGGATCCGCGACAATCCTTCGAGCAATTTCACTTCGCCGAAGGACTCCGCAGCATGGACGATCTGCAGGAAGGCATGCGTCTCCCGGCGATAATCACCAATGTCACTAAATTTGGCGCCTTCGCCGATATAGGCATCAAGCAGAACGGTCTCATCCATGTCAGCCAACTGGCCGACCGTTTTGTCAAAGATCCGAGCGAGGTGGTGAAGGTCGGACAAAAAGTCGAGGTCCGGGTCATGGAAATCGACCGACAGAGAAACCGCATCGCCCTGTCGATGCGTAAAGACCCATGACCGACCAGCGGATCTACAAAATTCTCTATATTGAAGATAACCAAGCCAATCGTCAGTTGGTGCAGCTCATCCTTGAACGTAAAGAATATCTGACGCTGTTCATGGCGGCCGACGGCAAAAGCGGTATCGAAACAGCCAGGCGAGACCTCCCGGATCTGATTCTGTTGGATATATGTCTCCCGGACATGGACGGATATGCCGTTCTCACCGCCCTGCGCACCAACCCTGCCACCGAGAACATTCCCGTGGTCGCGATCAGTGGCGAATTCCCGCCGCAAATTCCCGAAAACAGCCCGTACCTCTTTGCAAAATATCTGTCCAAGCCAATTGAAATAACCCCGCTGTACCGGGCGATTGACGAGTTACTGCAACCCTGACGCCGTTTTTTTCACCCCTCCACCATCTAACCCCGGTCGGCCAGTGTTCTTCTTTGCAGCCGGAAGCGATACAGCATATTCTCCGCCACATAGAGCGCAAGTCCCACCCAGATCAAGAGAAAGCCGACCATCCTCTCCCTACTGAAATCTTCACCATAGACAAAGACCCCAAGGAAGAGGTTGATCGAAGGGGCCAGGTATTGTAGGAGCCCGAGGGTGGAAAGCGGGATTTGTTGCGCGGCATACCCAAAGAGCAGCAAAGGCACTGTAGTAATAATACCGGCTCCGGCGAGAAGGAGGGAACCGGAAAGCCCGACGTGCCCAAAGGCTCCGCCCTGCACATATTCAAGACCGAGAAGAAAGACCAGGGAAGGGACAAAGAATACCGCCGTTTCAAGACACAGGCCATCGAGCGGGCCAAGGGAATTTTTTTTATGGAGGAGGCCATAAATCGCAAACGTCACCGCCAACACCAAGGCAATCCAGGGGAACTGGCCATAATAGAAGGTAAGATAGAGAACGCCGAGAACGGCAAAGACAATCGCCATCCATTGCAGAACGCGCAGCCTTTCCCGAAAGAAAACCATGCCGAAGAGCACGCTGATCATCGGGTTGATAAAGTACCCGAGACTCGCCTCGACGATAAAGCCGGCATTGACGGCCCAGATATACAACAGCCAATTGATTGCCAGGAGGAGAGCCGTGGTTGAAAAGGTGATGAGGTTTTTCTTCTCCCTCGCCGCCCGGAAAAAGGCATCCTTGCGCCCAAGCAGGACAATGAGCCCCATGGTCAAGAGGAGCGACCAAACCATCCGGTGGCTGAGAATTTCGTAGGCCGGCACCCCGCGTAACAGCTTCCAGTAGGCAGGCAGCACCCCCCAGAGGATATAGGCTCCGATCGCGGCCAGCACGCCGCTGTATTTGTTCATCAAACCTCCCGCCGGGAGCCGGAAGCCTCGTCAAACCGAGGTCAAAGGTGGCGGATCCGGGTGTAAAAGAAGAGTTATCCCAGGAGCAGGCCGCTGGACAACCAGAAAAAAATAATATATCCCCCGGCGCCAAGGAGCAGCAGGGCAGAGACCTTTTGGACATAGGGCAGGACCCGCCGCAGAGCCCCGACGACAACGCCTTCTTTCACCACGGCGATGCCGAGAGTGAGGATCTGCAGGACACTGCCCATTCCAAGAATATAACTGAGGAACTGGAAAAAACCCGTGGTAAAATCTCCGGCTGTCACCGAACTGCCGACAACCATTAGAAAAATCGGCAAGGTGCAACCGAGTGAAGTCGCCCCGAAGGCTACGCCGAAAAGAAAAAAACCGAGAACGGACATTTCCCGCGGATCACCGATTTTCCCGGCAAACTTAAGGATAAAGTGGAACGACAGGGTATTGCCGAGGAGCATCCAGCCCCCTAGGAGCATCAAGGCTAAGCCGACGACAACGGTAAGCCAGGGCATTATCTCCATCAGAAAGGTTCCTCCGGCCGAGACAATAACCCCAACGACGCCAAAAAGCAGGGCGAAACCGGAGGCCACCGCCAAGGCTATCCAAAAGGCCTTCAACAGCCTGAGAAACAGGGATTGATCGCGAAACCGGCTATCATCCGCTCCCAGATAGAGCGTCAGATAGACCGGAAGCAAAGCAAAACCGCAGGGATTAACCGCCGACACCATTCCGGCGCCAAAGGCATATCCGAACGGCAAGATGTCCGCCACCTGCCCCAGCCACTGACTTAATTCGACCTGTATACCCATCCAGATTCCTCGGTAAAATTCCGGTTTCCAATCAAAACCGCGATCATACCATACTGTTCTGAATATTTGAAGTTAACAGATGAACCACCGATGAAAACGGTTACTTCCCCTTTGCTGCCGGTTTCACCCGATCAAGATCCCCTCGCGCCTACCTTGCTGCTGTGCTAAGCCCGGAAGGTAGGTGCAGTGTAAAGTTTTTTGGCAAATAGCCGATGTTTTCTGCTATAGTTACAGGTACAATGAAAATTATCATGTGCCCCACCAGCTCCTGCCGACAGCCAGTAAAATGAACGGATATGGAAACAAACCAGGCATTTACTCTCATTTGCAAAACAAAATCGCTGCCGCAACCGTCGGCGTTCGCTCTGGATCTCACTGCCCAATGTTATGGCCAACAGGATTCTCCGGAAACCTGTTCCCGGATCCTTACCGGCAACCCCCAATTTACGGCTGATCTGCTCCGCTACATCAATAGCCCGCTGGTCGGCAGCACCGCCGGGGGCGACCCGGTCGCCCTGGTCTTGACCACCCTTGGCCCGGAATCCGTGGCCAATATGGCGATAATCTTCTCTCTCCTCAGCCAATACCGCTACGGCAAGTGTTCGCATTTTGACTATCAGCGATTTTGGCAAAAATCCCTGGCCCGGGGTGCCGCCGCTCGGGCGCTGGCGATTCAGCATCGTAACGATGCGCAACTCTTCTTAACCTACGGCATTCTCAGCGCCATCGGCGACTTGGCTCTGGCCACCGCCTTTCCGGAAGAGTACGGCAACCTACTGCTCAAAAACCTCCACCCTGAGAAGGCCGAGCACAAGGAAATGCAGCTTTTCGGGCTGACGACAACCGAGCTCACCTGCGGCCTGCTAGACTCCTGGCACTTCCCCAAACCTCTTATCCGGGCGCTGCAGGTGCCTGCCGATCCGGCCGACGGCAAACCTTTGTGCCAGACCGCCGCAAAAATTCGCAAGATTCTGACTCTCGCCAAGCATATTGCCAAAATTTGCCTCTTTGAGCTGCCCCTGACCGACACCTTTTTCACAGTGGAACAGCAGGCGGAAGAGTTGGCTCTTCCCGTCGAACAATTCGCTCCTTTTTTCGACCAGGTCGTCGCCTCCTGGCAGACCGCCAGCGAATTCTTCGAGGTCTCAACCTTGCATTGCCCGAATTACCACCAAATAAAAACCATGGATGATGCAACGCTTGCGGTAGAGCCGGGCAAGCAGGAGCCCCTCACAATTCTAGCCGTCGATGACGATCCGATAACCCTGCTCTGCCTGGAGAAGATGCTCAGCGCCGAACAGCGGACCCTGCTGCTCGCCAAAGACGGCAAGGAGGCGTTGGAACTGGCCTTGGAACATCGCCCGCAGGTGCTCCTAACCGACTGGCGGATGCCGCTCTTGAGCGGAATTGACCTGTGTAAGATCCTCCGCAAAACCGGCGTCACCCAGCATATGTATATTATCATGCTGACCGCTAACGAGTCGGATGATCAACTGGTCCAGGCCTTTGACGCCGGGGCCGACGATTATATCATTAAGCCCTTCACCGCCAAGGTACTCCAGGCGCGAATCTCCAGCGGCGAACGGCTCATCCGCTCGCAACAAACTATCTCCAATGACCGTGAGGTGATCCGCCGCTATGCCGCCAAACTGGCCTCCACCAATCGGAAGCTGCAGAATATGGCAATGACCGACTTTCTCACCGGATTGCCCAATCGTCGAAGTGCTCTGCAGAGGCTGAAAAATCTCGTTGCCGAGGTGCAGCGTTACGGCGAACCCCTGTCCTGCCTGATGATCGACATTGATCATTTTAAACAGATCAATGACACCTACGGTCATGATAGCGGCGACTCGGTGCTCAGGCAAATAACCAGACTTCTTGAGGAAAAGGCCCGAAGTTACGACATGGTCAGCAGATGGGGAGGTGAGGAATTCCTGGTAATCAGCGCGAGAAGCGGCACCGCCGACACCTGTCAACTTGCCGAACGGCTGCGCAGAACCGTGGAAAACCATGACATCCGTATCTCCGACAACCTGAAAATTCGCCTTACCGTCAGCATCGGAGTCGCCAGCTGGTGCCCTGATTTTCACAATGCCGGAGAATTGATCAAAAAAGCCGATGAGGCGCTCTACCAGGCCAAGGCGGGCGGCCGAAATCGTGTCGAACTGGTAACAACACCTTTCCCCGCTCCGCCTCCGGTTAGTTGAGCTGTCCCGGCGGGACCTCAGCCCGGTCAATCCTCCCAACCGCAGATCGGGTTTTATTTATCAAGCATCGCCCGATAGTAGTAGCGATTCAGATCAAAAATCCCTGCCTGCACCGGGTCCGATTTATTAAACTTATCCTGGAACTCGTCATATTCCGTCCAGAACTCCTTTTTCGCTCGATTCACCCCGAATTTATCGAGTAAGGCCAGGGATTCCTTAGAACCGTCGTAGGTCTTGAGCATCGTGAAAAACTCTGGAAGTTCGCTTTCATGTACCTCAAAAAAATAGTTGGGATAGGAGCCGATAAAACCTTCGATAAATGCCGCACTGTCCAATTCCGGCCGTAAACGCAAATCCTCTTCATAAAGGGTGGTGACATCGTCATGCCAACGATTGACAACCACCGAGAAAAAAAGATCCTTATCGGATTTTTCTGCACCCTTTATGATGCGTAAATAAGCAAGGTTGGCGTTGTGATCGGCAACCTTTCTTAAGAAAGCCGTTCCGGGTTTCGAAACAGCCTGGAATCCTTTGTAATATTCCTCTATATTAGAATATTTGGCAAGCAACTCCGGATACTCCTCGCCGGCCCGGAGATAATTCCGATCAAAGTGCATCCCCGTCTCCGGGCTAAAGTGTTCGTCCACCAGGTATTCAACGAATTCCCTTTTCGGCTCACCGGTTGTAAAGACAAAGCCGGCCTCCAGATCCGACATGGAATAATTGATACTCACCTGCTCCAGATCCATCCCCCCATACCACTCCTTCATCATTGCATAGCGACGATTTTTCGGCATAAAATCGATGAAATATGTCTCTCCCTCCTGGCGTAACTCATCCATATAGACGCGAATGGAACCCTGATGCATCTTATGCCCAAAGACGTTGAACCCGGCTACCAGCGAGTAATAGATGCGCTCGACCAGGGGATAGTCCATCACCCAAATGGTGTCGGGCAGGTTTCCCTGTGGCCCTGCCTCAACGGAAGCGCTGTCAAAATGGCGGAACACGGTCAGGAGCGGGCTGTCCTTACTTTTGCCCTCGCGCCAGTCTTTCCTCTCGGGCTTAACTGCACAGGTTGCCTCCTTGGGTGTCCTGCCTGGCCAGATTGCACACGCACCCGGTTCCTGATACCGATAATGGGCTGCGTAGTACTCCTGCCTTTTTTGGGCAAATTCCGTCGATTTTTTGCGATACTCTCGCTTGATGGTCGCTAAAAATAAACCAAAGAAATTTTCCTTCATGAGAGGCATTTCCAGTAACTCACCATAGGTCCGCAAAAACCCCGGATTCTGTACGCTCAGATCATACTCCGGATCAAGAAATACCACCCAGAAATGATCCTGCACAACATCGAGAGCAACCTGTCCTTTGCATACCGGCCCGCGGATGAAGGTCATGATAATATAGTGGATATTATCGAGGAGAAACTGGTAACGCGAACGAGTCGGAATCTGCTCGAAGGCCTTGAAAGGATTAGCGCTGATTTTAGGATCATAGCCGATACGTTCTTCCGGAAGCAGCCACTTCGGCGTGATGAACAAATCGTGAAATCTCTGATACTGCTGGTCCGAAAGTTCAAAGACCATATGCGTCTTATGGACGATGGTTGAATGGATTTTTCGGAACCTATAATAAAATTGCTTTTCCCCCGGATCGTCATAGGGAAGGGTGGTGGCGATTACCTTTACCGGTGCCCCGGACGGAGTGCGGGAGCGGACCAATTCATAAAAAATATTCGACTTGGTGGAAAACTTGATGTGCGCAAGAAAGAGATGTTCATAGAGATACCTGGCGGTCATCGCGTGTTTGGCATCGGTCTTATTAAAGAAGTTTTCCCATTGCTCGATCTTTTCCTGATCCTCCGGGGGGATCTGCATGAGAACCGCCTTTTCAACTCCTTCCGGTCCGGCAGCGCCTTGGGCCAGCCAGCCGGCAATTTTGTCAAATTCATCCGGTTTCAGCGGCGGGAATCCATAGGGCATTCCCCGGTTTGGGTGTTTGCTGAGATACTCGCCAAGTTCACTTTCTGAATTGGCACAGGTCCATACATCCTCTTCCGGTTTGAAAGCATCACCATCTTTTATTCCATTATTTTTTTTGTGTTCGAGAAGCGTAAGGAGTATGGAATTGTTCTGCCCACACCCCGCCGTGTTGTTAGTCACGCCATGAAATCCTTTACTGCGCCATTCGGAAACACTGTGGGCATCCATAAACAACCGTGTCGGCTCCATGGTTTGCAAGCGGTTGGCGTTGTAAACCGCCTGCTTGCTGGCACCACGTTCAAGGCCTTCAAAGGAATCGAGTTTCAGCTGGCAGGGAGAATTGTAACAGCTGTGGCAGACGACGCAGCGCTTAACCAGGATCGGTTGCACCTCGGTCTGATAATCGATTTTCTCTTGAGGTGCAGTGAAGGTAACAGGCGGCAGGGTGTTGGTGATACAACCGGCGAGGAGAAGCAGGAACAACAATGATAGGCGCGGATAATTCATACATCCCTCCAAAAGTGAGCGGTGCAATGAAAAGAAGGCGGAAAAGACCCTCAACCACACAAACTACTGAACTATCACCTATCATTTTACTGAATCTTTTGCAAGACTATTTCAGTTCTTTACCAAAACCGGCAGGGTATCAAGAAACTCTACCAACTCCGATAATGGGATTAAAAATTCTCGATCTTATTGCCGCGCAGCACACACTGCTCAAGCTCGTGGCAGCAGGTGTTTACCGACCGTATCATGGCGAGGATTTCGAGAAACACCGGGTCGTCCCGACCAAGGTCGTTTTCCGCCTGAGCCAGGAGTGCCGTGCCCTGGTGCAGATATTCCTGGAGTTCTTCCACCAACATTTTCCGCTTGCTGTGTTTTTCCTTTTCCCGGACCAAGAGGGGCAAAATCCGTTCGATCGAATACTCAACCAAGGCATCGCGCGGGGTATTGTACTGCTCCGAAACCCTTTCCAGGTTTTCCAGGGTCTTCCTGGATATCACATAGGTTTTTGCCACCCGCTGGGCGGCCTGACCGACATTGGCAAATTCGCTGGCGATCATCCGCAAAGCCTGGGTATCCTCAATCAGATGATCAAAAAGCGATTTTTGTTTTATGCCAAGCTGGCCGGCAAGAATACTGAGGGCATCGATAGATCTTTCCGACAGCTTGAAGGTCGTCCGCACCGACTGCCTGCCACGCAGATCGGCGGTGGTCTCCTCGGAATATTGTAAATGAAAAAAAGGTGTCGTTTTCTCGTCCATATACCCCACTCCTCTTGCCTTGCCGGATGTCGTTACCAGCACCTGCAAGGAACAAATAGTAATATTTCGTTATCGACTGCTTACGTTTTAATATTACCATTTCCGGACAAGAGATAAACTCCTTTAAATACGGGACACCTTCTTGCCTATTCCAGCATCAAGGGCTGCCGGAATTTTTTGAAGAATTATCAAAAAAGCTGAAAGGACATCGGTTTCACTCCATTTATATGAATATTTAGTGCAGAAATCATAATAATAGCGTTACCATTTCAGATAGAAACGATGTTGACTCGGTTCTGCTACTCGCTGTAAGAAAATGAGTGTAATGAGCTGCAAGATATGTTGGCAAATTGATCATGGGATGGTAGCAGGCTTCAAGATATCCCTTAAATATGCGGGTAACCAGTTAGATACAGTCTGCTAACGGCCACTTTGGTCTGCCAAGACTTGTGAGTGGTTGGAGATAGCTGAAAAACTAGAGAGTAACTTGTTTGGCTGAGATAAAAAATGCCAAGTCATAATAATGCCAGCAAAGAATCACAACATTTATGCCATAGGCTTGTCGAAGAGCTACAACATTTTTTGCCAGATGTAGTCCGAAGCGAGTCGAAAGATACTTGTGCGCTTTATGTGCCCGGCAAAAATAGATTCGCGTATGTTTATCATAGATCGGTCGGGGGCTTTATTCGGGTCTACTTCAGGGGGGACGTTTCGGTTGCACCTGCCCTTCAGAAACAACTTTCTGTTCATGTGCGCCCCAAAGTAGAAAAGGGATGGGATAAAGAATTCCCATATTTTATAGAGATAAAGAACATAGAGTTACTGCCTGCGGTCGCTAATCTTCTTATTACAAACGCATACCCACTGTCAGAAAAGAAAAAAGAAGAAAAGAAACTGGAAAATGAGAGTCATCTTCCGGAGGAAATACCACAATCTCTCATTCCGTTGGTTGAAGGGGCATCAAAGACCATATCTGTTAATGTATACGAACGAAATGCTACAGCTAGAAAAATTTGCATTGCCCATTATGGCTGTATTTGCCAACTATGTGAATTTGATTTTGAAAACACTTATGGAAGTCTTGGTGAAGGCATTATTCATATTCATCATTTAACCCCTTTGGCTCAAATTGGCGAAGGTTATCAAGTTGATCCGTTAGCCGATTTAATTCCTGTTTGCCCTAACTGTCATGCTGTTATTCATAGGAGAAATCCTCCTATTGATATTGAGACAATAAGAAAATCTATAAAGAAAAATAGCCGAACAAAATTTTCAGCCTGACCGCGAGCAGCGCGGTTGCTTTTCCTGTCATATAATTGGTGCTGCAGGTTAAAATAGGCGTTAGCTAACAACGTTAACTATCACATAGAGCAATGTTTTCTAGCAAAGTGAGGTTTCGTTTGGTTTTACCCAAGGTTACTCATCGACGTTATTTGTTAACTTCACGAATCAAAAGGCAGAGTATGTTTCCATATTTTTATGCACACCAGAAATTTTCTGAGGCTATATACTGTCTTGCAGTAGGTGGCGGGGATGTTCGTTCGAGGTTGTTGGTTGTATTTAATGGCCCACTGTATCCAATCTTTGAGGAGCACCTGCCAAAAGAGCATCATGGCGAGTGGCTATGGGTTCGTAAAGAAATAGTCAAATTTGAAGAATTGTATTCCAACCAACGTGCAAACTGGGAGAAGCTACATCGGACAGTTCCGTTTGAGCCCCCGGCAAGACTGGAGGCAACTATGAAGCGCATCACAAACCGTACGGGAAGAAAAATAGCGGAAAAAATTCACCAAATCTGGTACGCCCTTGATTCTATGTATCAGGATTGGAGGCCAAATGATAGAGGGATTGATATTACGGCTAACAGAAGCAAATCCAACTAGTCCAATCGCTAACCAATTGGTTAAAGCGGACGGCGGGAACGGGCTTGAATTTTCAAGGGCAGGTTGGTGGCCGCAGCCGCTTACCATAAGTTCTAATGCGTAGAATAACCCCATGCTTAATACAAAAATACCGGCAATTTTAATCATAGCTTTATGCTCCTTCTTCAGTTCTACCGTGTTGGCAGAGCCAAAAGATGCGACCGCTACTCTTCGAGACTTTTACAAACACTATTTCAGTTACGATTATTCGTGTCCTTTCGGCAAGCCTGCCTATCATGAAGGTACAATAGCTGGTAAAGTCCGGTGGGGGAGTTGGTGCTGGATCTCGCTCAACAAGCGGGAGAGGTGAAGTTTTCCTTATAATTCCAGGGCAGC